>PJTZ01000025.1_pt1 | contig 239609 bp, 191 predicted proteins | sample 1512131 | NCBI WGS metagenome assembly PJTZ01 (sample SAMN08177679, study PRJNA422409) | Soil metagenome, whole genome shotgun sequencing project. | reverse complement strand
GATCAAACTCTCCATTGTAAAATGAAGTTTTTGATTCCAACTATTTATAATAATCAGAATTCTTTTTTTATATCTCTGATCTCGGACCGAATTGAACCAATTCTTGAATTTGTTCTATGACTTTCGACTTTCGTCTGTCTACTCGTCACGCTACATGATTGTGTGTTATTAAAGAACTTTTTCCGCTTCAACTTCCGTATCCGCTGTATTCCGATGGCTTTGCGCCCTCTTTATCTTGTTTTGTTTCCCCGGCCGTTTCCGACGGGACTGCAAAGGTAGGAATCTTTCCGGAACTTCCAAAAAACTTTTGAAGTTTTTTTTCTTTGTCTCTTTTTCCGGTTTCCGCGTTTAACTCCCGTTAAACCCTTCTTTTTTAATCGATCCTTCTTTCGAAGTAACCGTCCCTCCCTTGCGGAGTGGTGCAAAGATAGAAACTTTTGGAACAAACTTCCAAGATTTTTGTGCTTATTTTTTCCGTTTTTGCCCTAACCCGCTGGACAGGTGGACGATTGTTTTTGAAACCGCCTGCTCCCCCGGGACCGCAGAACAGGGGCCGCAAGGACGGGCAGATACAGGCCGGAGGCGCACGACCAGCTATGGATATCCGGCCCAACGCCCAAAGGGCAATTCGGCAGAGGCCAACATATACTTTTATATAGGTTTTACTTAGGGTTTGTTTAGGTTTAGTTTAGGTATTTGTTAGGTAAATCTAAACTAAATCTAAACTAAACCTAGATTAAAAATATATAATACATACGTAAAGATATAGCTTGATCAACAAATAATGCACCCTTGTACAATCATTCAATATAATACAATAATTCAACTACACTCAGCAAAATAGGAATCCCACTAAAATACTCCCAGAAATACTAAGTTAACATGTACATGCGGAAGCAGCCTTCTCGAGGAGAAGAGAACAGTTTTTAAGAAGATCCCTGCAGGTCTATAAATCGGCGTAAAACACAAAGCTCCGAGTGGACTATTCCCCTCAGAGCTTTTCAACAAAGTGATTTTTGATCACCATTCAGCCGGATATTTTCAGGTGGAAATGTTTACTCACCGGAACTCAAAAACAAATTTCTAATTGATCCCTTTAAAAATCCGGTTCCAGCGTATTTTAGAAAGTCCTCTTCCATCCGCATTCCAGCTCATCCAGGTAAACAGGGCCTTGCCGACGATATGGTCTTCAGGTACAAATCCCCAGTCTCTTGCATCCAGCGAATTGTGTCTATTATCCCCCATCATCCAATAATAGTCCATCTTAAACGTATAGGAGTCTGCTTTTTTTCCGTTGAGGTAGAGGCCATCCGTTCGGTTTTCCAAAACGTTGTGTTCGTACACACGTATAGCGCGTTCATAAAGAGGCAATGTCTGGGCATTAAGCGGTACTTTCATACCTTTACGCGGAATGACAAAGGGGCCAAAGTTATCGTAGTTCCATTTATGTTGTGGATCGTTGGGGAAGGTATTGATTTCAGTCTCTCCCGGTGCACGCAGGTTCACCTGCATCGATTTGACATTAGACCAGGATTTAACCATCTGCGCCTGTTCAGCTGTCAGAAAAATAATATATACACCGGGCTGGATCTGATGAGTCTCTATTCCCATATCCCTGAGACGCTGTTCGTCCAGACCTGTACCGTCTGTTACAACAGTATAATCCATCTGGCTTTCGGGAGCAACAAAACCGGGCTGGTCGTTGACATAGAGAACAGCATTTTTCATGCTTATTTTGTCACCGGGTATTCCCACGCAGCGCTTGATCAAATGTTCGCGTTTATCCACAGGCCGTGTCTGGATCGTATATTGCCGGTGCACGGCATCGACGCCCATCCGACGGACCAGATCGTAGTAGGTCTCATCTGGATTTTCCACCGCCACGGTATCTCCTGCCGGCGCATTAAATACAATCACATCATTGCGTTTGATCTGCTGAAAGCCCGGAAGACGTTTATAGGGAATTTTGATGAGTTCCGAAAAAGCTTTCCCCCCTATGAGCGGCATGGTGTGGTGTGCAAAAGGGAAAGCAATGGGTGTATTGGGGATGCGAGGCCCATAATTCAGCTTGCTGACAAACAGATAATCTCCGATCAGCAGGGTCTGCTGCATGGAGCCCGAAGGGATCATAAATGCTTCCAGCAAAAATCCACGAATCAGGGTTGCTGCCACCGTCGCAAACACAATGGCGTCCGCCCACTCACGTACCATAGATTTCTTATAAGGATACTTCATCTTAAACTCCTGATACGATTGCTGGAGTAGGACGAGCTGCTCTTTTTGTGATAACACTTTTCCTTCCGAACGTGCCGCTTCGAGATTTTTAGTATATAATCCATTCAGAAAACGGACATTTTTGTCCTTTCCCCATAGCGGCAGTACAATAAAGGGCAGCAACACCGCAGCACAGTTTTCCCAAAATCTTCGCTTGCCGAAGCAATGGATAAAATCCAGGTAAAGGTTGTAGAAGACAAACACATTTACTATAGGAATTAACAGCAGGGCGACATACCAAACCGGCCGGCCCGTGATCTGCGCCTGAACCCATTGGCTATAGACCGGCACAATAGCCTCCCAGCCACGACGGCCAGCTTTTTCAAACAGAAGCCAAAGCCCATAGGCCGATAGCATGATTAGAACAGTAGAAATAATAAGCATGTGATGTTGATTTAATTGCAGGGCCCTAGGGCCTGTTAGTAGATAAAGCGTTTGTCGGCTTCTTGCGCCGATTGCTTGGCGCGCTGCAGCTCATTGTACCGCATGATATATTTTATAAACAGGTCATAATTGTATTTTTTCTCTTTTTCGAACTCAGCAAACAATTCCGGTTCGTCATTGATCAACCGTCCCAATGTGACGGTACGTTTCTTTTTACTATTACTAAACAGACCGTTGGTATTACTGTTAATTTCAATGACCTCTCCGGTTGCTTTTTTTAAGGCATAGGCATACTTGGTTTTACTGAACCCTACGCCCATCACGGTACCTGAACCCCCGCTTCCAAACATGATGCCCCCGCCCCCACCGAAATGAAGTTCTGAGACATAATATGCCATAATTTCGCCATCGACCAATACCTCAGCAAAAGTAGGTTCGAGGTCAGTAGCACGTCTCAGCTGGTACATCTGTGGTGAGGTGCCCGGCACGGGTTCCAGCCCATTTTCCACGTACGATGGCGCATATACTTTCTGTTTCGCTTCCCAATATGCACGAAAGACGTGGTCGGGAGCAAAGGTCACCTTCTCCTTTTGCTCACTTTCAAATTTGAGTTTACGATCTTTTACGGAGGAAATCTTCCCATAAAGAGTATCCCCACTCATCAGTACCAAATAGTCTAATTTCTTTTGATCTTTCTGAGCGTAAAGCGTCATCGCGGACAAGAGGAAAAACAGGATGACAATTGTAGATAAAACGGATAAAACTTTCATTCGGATAACTATATTAAACAACGATAAACCCATATCACTAAGCTATTTAGTCCTTCGATTACAGGTTCTTGCCGGCTTTATGCATATAAAGCTACATAAAAATATAAGAATGCAGGACAAGAAGCGCCGCTTTAACATTTCGTTTACATCGCTATCATCATCCAGTAAAATTTCATTCGGTCAATAAACACAAAAAAAGAAGCCGTATCTGCTGACACGGCTTCTTTACAACGGATGAAAGGGTCATCTATCCTTTATATTTACTTTCAAATTCAGTTGACGCTTTATTTACCCCATTACTCATGTTTTCAAACGCTTTGTTGATATTGTCGAGCAATGCCGATTCCGTTGCCGGATCTGCTGTATTTTTCTTGCGCAATTCGATCAGTTTCGGATAGTCTTCCGTGACGATTTTTTTATAACCATTCAACCCATCAAGCACCGCTTTCTGGAAAGTTGCATCCCCTTTAAAATCGCCTAGGTCTTCTACTTTCCTGATATCCTCGTTCAGCGCTTTTTCCCATGTTGTACGTACCTCTTCTGCTTTTGCATAATCCGAAGCATTCATGGCTGCGTTCATATCCGTAATATGTTTTTCACTTCCATTAATGACGGTAATAATTGAATTGTTGTACGCCACCGGGTCCTTTGTTCCGCCACAACTTGACATCGACAGCACCGCTACGGTCATGATGCCTGTAATCACTTTTTTGATCATCGTTGATATTGTTTAATTTAATAAGTATTATTCTTCGCAAGTTCAATTTCACCACTTTTCCCAGCTCCTTATGCAAAGATACTTCCCTAATAATCACCTCCCTATCGCTGAAATCAGGGATAATTACAGGTCGGTCAGGCCATGTTCAACTGTTTCCGGAAGTTATTATTTCCATTTCGCTGATCGAAACGCTGGGCCAGCTCTTCGGCCAGCCTGCGGTAATGTGCAGCGATTTCCTTTGCTTGGTACTGCTGTCTTCCCTGAAAAAGATTGTGCGATTCTTTTAGCTCGAGATCAAACAGCTCTTCTGGATCAAATTGACGCATTGCTTCCTCCATATGGCAGGCTAGCTGGAACATCCGTCTGTTATCGGGGCCATCGGCCCAAGGCAGATACCTTTCGATCCATTCTTTGGCCTTCGGCAGATCAGTATATGAAAAATAAGTCGCCAGTTTAATAGCTGATAGCAATATCGAAGAATCTCTTTCCTTCTTATAGATTTCTTGTTCGGCTTGCTGGGCCATTTGCAGAGCTTTTTCCATGTCGCCGTTCCTATATCCCTCATAAGCTAGGTTGACAGTTGTACGCAAAGGCACATGTGCACAGGTAAACTGCTTTTCCACTAAAGGCAGTGCCTTTTCGGTTGCCGCCGCATAGCCGCTTTTTAATAAGGCTGCAGAGACTTCAGCATCCATCTCGCAGGCTTCACAGTCGCTCATATCGTCACGCTGCGACGCTTTTACTTTTTGCAGGGCCAGTTCCACAGCATCAAGATCACGCTGTGCCAGCGCATCGCTCAGTTCCTCATTGTGTATAGCCCGTCTGCCATAACCATTACGGAGCAGCCGCATCTCAAAATCCGATAATGCAGCATCAATCTGCTCACGGCTGACTTCGGGATTATCGTATAACTCAGACATCATCCACTTATACTGCCATAAAAAATCTTCCTCACTAAAGAGATCCGGATTTTCATCGTAGGCCTGCAGTACCCAGGCGAAAGCAGGCAGCGACTCGGTCGAATATGCCAGGTCAATCTCCTCATTGATCAGTTCGAGCCGTAGTTCATAGCCCCATTCGATATCCTCGTTTTCATCAGCAATACGGATTGCCTGGGTCAATAAATTAACTTTTTCCAGTGTATTGTCAATACGGTCTATTTGATTCCGTAATTTCTGTATTTTAAGTGTATACATATGGTTTCGTTACTTCTTAAAGATTCACAAAATTATCCAATCCCATGACGATCAAATTTTTCAGCGCATCGTTCATGACTTTCATTTCCCGGTCCTGCACTGGGTATTTCCCCAAGATCAATGCCTGTATATAGAGGACTTCTATTACCGAGCGCAACAGATAAGGATCTTTAATTTCCAGAATACTGTTGACCAGTCCATTATCCACATTGAGACATAGTGTGTTCTTGACTTTGTGTTTTGGGGCCGACTGCAGCACACGTGCGAAGGGATTGGCATTATCTTTCAACTGGCTGATCGTCTGCTGTACATTGTTCTGATCCATCTTGGTGAATATTGCCGGTGTATCCACCGGCTTAAATCTTCGGATTTCCAGGGTACAGGTATAATCGTCGAGGATTTTCTGGACGCGGGTGGCGAAAGCTTCGTACTGACCCGCTTCCTCTTGCTCGAGAGCCTGAAACGTCCCCAACAACTGTCCCGGCGACATCTCCGTGATCCTGTACTGGGGATAACGTTGCTTTATTTTGCGCAACAACTCTGTATCAAACGTATAGGAAGCATTGACAAGTAGCATGCCCTGGGTATCCGCCATACGGTCAATTTGCTTAAAGTCTTCAAAGTCGGCGCAATAATGTACCTGTTGCTGCTGATCGATGATATTCTGAAAGCTTCGTTGTCCACGATTGGTCTCAAACGGGATATCTGCCAGAAAGATGTCCAGAAAATCAGCATCCTCCAGTGCAAAAGCCTTCAGATGCAGGTAATGTGTCTGGATAATGCGTTGATATACCTCAAAATCGATCTTCTTTACCTGCTGCAAATAAGTCTTCAACAGTACGGCAATCTCTTTGCGGGCTTGGCGCAGGAGATCATTCTTCATCAGCGACTCCCGGGAAGCCGTCGCACTGAGCTCCTCCGTGTTGACCAGCATCCGCACAAAAAAGGCCCAATTGGGTAGCATGGACTGATCTTCCTCCGACAGAAACATACGTCTCAGATAGATTCGGTGACGCTGCTTGCTGCTAAACTGCGTGCGGAAGGGCAGAATGTACAGCACACCCTTTGCCTTTCCTGCCGTCGTTTCGAAAGGAATGGCGTCCAGAAAGTTCACATGAAAAATATCTTTGCCTATTGCCAGCAGCTCCTCTTTGTCTACGGAAGATGATAGCCATCTGGGCTGGTCCTCGTGGATAATTTTTTCAGTCTTCCCGACTTGCAGCGCGATGCGCTCACGTAAGGCGTCGCCATAATACCGGATTTTCTTTTCAAAATAATCGGGATCGAAGATGTATTTATATTGCTTTTTGGGTGTCAAAATAACACGGGTACCGATCGGCATATCCTCTTGCATCCGTTCGATTTTATAATCACCTGCGGCATGGGCAGTCCATCGCAGCGGGATCTGCTCACGGGCTGACTTGGTTTCCACAACAATTTCGTCGCTCACGACAAAGCAGGACAGCAACCCGATACCAAACTTGCCTATAAAATCTTTGGCATCCTGGATATCCTTGCTTTTGGAGCTCTCGCCAATCACCGATAAAAATTGGTGGATATCTGCCTCTTTAAGACCTATACCATTATCCTCAAAGATGAATTTCGGCCGGTCCCGGTCCGGTAAGGCAATCGTGACTTTTCCTTGATGATCCTGATCCAGGTGTTTGAGTGCCGTGATGGCATCCACTGCATTTTGCAGTAGCTCACGGACGAACGTATTGGGATCGCTATAGAGATGCTCGGAGAGCAATGCGATCATCCCTTTTAAATTTACTTGAAACTGATATGATTTTTTTGCTGTCATAGTGAGTTACCTTCTCGTTTTTTTTGTCAGGCGGATAGCTTCTTCGTGTCCGTTTGCGGCAGCCCTTTCGAACCATTCCAGCGCTATATCTTCATCTTCCTCCACGCCGTCTCCCATCAGATAACAATTGGCAAGTTTAAATTGCGCTTCCGCATTCTCTGCCTCGGCCGCTTTCCTGATCCATTCCACCCCTTCGTTGAGATCGGCTTCGACCCCTTCGCCTCCGAGCAGCTGCACACCGGCGAAATAGCTGGCGTAAGTATTCCCCTGATGGGCAACTTCCAAAAAGTTCCGGAAAGCTGCTTTTTTGTCCTCGTCGGTGCCGATCCCAAAATAATAACATCTCGCCAGGCGATATATAGCCTCCTGGTTGCCGCGCTCGGCGGCCTGCTTATAGAAAGAAAAAGCTGTCGGCGGATGCGCTTCCACGCCGACTCCAAACTCATAGCACATGCCCAGCCCATCACTCAGGTAGCCAAGCTGCTGCGCACGCTGGTAATAGGCAAAACCTTTATCATACTCTTCCAGCTGCTCATAGTCAAAGAAGTAATAGTCACCAAGCAGCAGCAGCGCTTCTCCGACCTGCTGGTTTGCAGCCTGCTCCAGCAACTGCAGGCCCCTGGCCGTATCCTGCTGCACCAGGCCATTCAGGTAGTACCGGCCAAGCACGTATTGTGCATAAGGGAAACCCAGATCAGCTGCTTTCGTGATGTATTCAGAGGCTTTATAAGGGTCTTGCGCAACAGCAAACCCATACTCATAACACAGCGCTAGGTCGGTCATTGCCCGGACGTGATTACGCTCGGCCGCCTGCTGGTAGAGGTCGATCATTTTGTCCAGATTGACCTCAGTGCCGATTCCCCCGCGGTAACAACGTCCTAGCTCATACAGGCAATTGAGGTCGTGCATGCTTGCCCCAGCCTCAAAAGCAGCAAACGCTTCAGCCGGCTGCGGCGCACCGGCACCGTGGTAATCCTGTTCCAGATAAAGTCCTTTGAGATAATAGGCATAAGGATAACCCAGTTCAGCTGCACGGGCAAAATAGTCAAAAGCCTGCTTATAGTCCGGTTCGCTCTGTAGCTCACTGGCCAATCCGAGTTCGACGACTGCGGCGGCATTATTATAGCCAGCAGCCTCTTCAAAATAAGGTAGTGCAGCTATAGCGTCGGGCGCCGTCCCATGGATACCGTATTTGATATATCGGCCCACCTGGTACAAAGCCTGTGGCAGCTTCGCCTGTGCCGCATCCCTATAATATGCAAAAGCGGCCTGATAGTCCGGTTCCGTTCCATTGTAGCCATATTCCAGCATATTTCCCAGCCTCAGCTTGGCATAAGGGATGTCCTTAGCCGCCAATTTCTCATAACGCTCCCAAGCCTGCTGTTCATCGGCCGGCAGCAAGCGGCCTTCCAGATAAATCTCAGCAAGCTCTATTTGTGCTTCGGCATAATCAAACTGTTCATCAAGCTGAGTAAGTAAGGCTAAGCCCTTTTCCGGATCCAGCATGTTGTCATTATAAAGGTACAGACAGGCAAGTCTGTAACCCGCATAATTGTTGTTGTAGTCGTAAGCCTTTTGCAGATAGAAAACGATATCTTGTTCATCCTGCTGCTTATTGTTTGCTTCAGCACCCAGCATCTGCAATTTGATCAATGCGATCTGTACTGCGGCATCCGTTATCCCATATTCGAACACTTCCTGATAGTCTGGAATCAGTGATTGCAGTTCGTTTGTTGTAGTGGCCGCTGCACGTTTGAGCTCGGTAGCCACAAATCGGCAGTAGCGCGAATCCGCTTTGGCAATGCCTTCTTCGAGTACTTCCAGCTGTCTGCCCCGGTCTTCCTTACGCGAGAAGTAGAACTGCAATGCTTCGTAATAATGGCGCAACAGTTTTTCGTCATCTGAGTCACGCAGTACGGCAATCTGTTCAGGCACTTCTTCAAATCGGTCAGTCCAGACATTTAGATGCGCGGCATAGGCAATCCCCCACACGTTGCCTGATGTGGCGAGAGCATCCAGCTGTATCTTGGCCTCATCACGTTCCAGATCGGAGAGTACGCCCAGTTGATTATAATACAAATATAAGGCCTGCGCCACGGGCACCTGTGCCTCGATAGCCTTCCTTAAGTACAATGAAGCCTTCTGTTTATCGACCACATGCCGCCGGCATAAAACATACTGCATGCCCAACTCGACCCAAGCCTGCGGATGCTGCTGCGCATAGCGCTCAAGCAGGTACCGCACCCGCTCGCTGAAGAACAGGTAATCTTCATTATCCAAATATAAGTTTGCCGGAAAATCGGCTCCTTTTTCAAATAAGGCATCATACAGCCGATTAGATTCAGGCTCATCCATATGGACTTCAAAATAAGCCAGGCCATCAAACCATAATACCGGAGGTATCGTTTTGGGCAAATCAGCAGCAAAAGATAGTTCCCCTGATTGCACCTGAGCGATTTTTCGCTGATATTCTTGTCTTAATTGCATATAAAAGCATTGTTACCTATAAAATATACTTCTTTCACTGAAGAAGCCAAAATATACAAAAACTTTGCCATTACTGACCATATTCCAGCAAGTATTCTTATTTAAAAACACGCAACATAGTTGCTTTTAAATTCTTTTTATATATCTTTGTTGCAACTTAATTGCAAATATAATTTTACAAGCATATAGAACTTGATGAACAGGCGTAGCATTCTTATTCTCCTCGTGGCAACTTTTATCCTGCGGCAGGCAACCGCGCAGGAACAACCAACTAAGGGTATCGGATTGCAGGAAGTACGCGTAGATGGAAGTTTGTATAAGCAGACAGAAGTTGGAGCGATGACTGTTGACAAACTCACAGCGGATTCTATACAAAAATATCAGGCTGGCAGTCTGATGCAAACCTTGAGCCGCCTTCCGGGTGTGCATGCAATCGGCATCGGAGCCAACCAGTCCAAACCCCAGGTGCGCGGTCTCGGTTTCAACCGTGTTGCCACCGTAGAAAACGGTATTAAACACGAAGGACAGCAATGGGGTCTAGACCATGGTCTCGAAATTGATCAGTTCAGCGTCGGAACAGCCGAAATCATCAAGGGCGCAGCCTCATTTATGTATGGATCCGATGCGATTGGCGGTGTTATCCGCTTATCACCGCCAGCCGAATTGCCGCACGACGGCTTCAAGGGCACGCTGAATTTACTGGCAAAATCGAATAATGCGACACTCGGCGGTTCGCTGCAGCTGCAAGGACGCCGCAAAAACTGGGTGTTTGGAGGCGGCTTCACTTACCTGGATTATGGTGACTACCGTGTTCCCACCGATACGGTGCATGTATATAACTATCCCGTGAGGCTTAAGAATGGATATGTACGCAATACCGCAGGGCGGGAACGACATTTCCAGCTGCGCGGCGGATATCTGGGAGATCGATTTTCCTCCATGCTCTACCTGAGCAACTACCATACCCATGCCGGCTTTTTCGCCAATGCACACGGGCTGGAACCCCGGGGTGTAGATACAGCATTGTACGACAGATCGCACCGGGATATTCTTTTCCCAAGCCAACGGATTGACCATTTTAAGCTGCTAAACCGCAATACGTTTACCTTGGGTTCACATCAGGTAGATATAGATCTGGGCTATCAGCGCAATTATCGACGGGAGTACAACCATTATACTGCGCATGGATATATGCCGCCCGTGTACCCCGACACGATGCGCATTCCCATCCAGCTCGAGCGGCTGTATGATAAGCATATCTATACCCTTGCCGCCAGAGACCAGTTTGGTCTGGGCTCTCACCGTCTTACCATCGGAATCAACAGTGAATATCAGCACAATACGATCAGCGGCTGGAGCTTTCTCATTCCTGCTTTTCGCCAAAAGGCGCTGGGCCTGTTTATTTACGATCGTTATCCCATAAACGCACATACGACATTGTATGGCGCATTGCGCTATGATTACAGCCAGATCAACAGTGACTTGTACAGAGACTGGTTTGCATCCCAGCTGGAAAATCAGCCCGACCAATATTTGGTTCGCGCACAACAGCTCAAACGCAACTTTAATAGCCTCGTATGGTCACTGGGTATGGCGACACAAGCCGGATCCTGGGAGTCGAAGTTAACGGTGGGCAAAAGCTTCCGCTTGCCTTCCGCACAGGAGCTCGCTGCCAACGGTGTCAATTATCATTATTTCAGCTATGAGAAAGGTAATGCATCCCTATCACCCGAACAGTCTTACCAAGTGGGCTTCTCCCTTGCCTGGCGACCTGAACGGCTGACGATTGCGTTCACGCCATTTTTCAATTACTTCTCCAACTATATCTATCTCAATCCGACTGCGGGTTACGACCAGTACTACGGAGCCGGCAACCAAATATTCGAATACGCCGAGAGTAAAGTACGCCGATATGGGGCCGAGCTCAGGCTGGAGTACCGGCCACTTGCCCGCTGGAAGATCGAACTGCTGGCCGATTATATCCGTTCTGAGCAGCTATCAGGAGCGAAAAAAGGGTATACCTTACCCTTTTCGCCGGCGCCTTCGGCTCTTCTAGACCTAAGCTGGATGCCCAAAAATAGTCTTTATTTTAAAGAGTCCTACTTTTCACTGGACTGCAAATGGACCGCCCGCCAATCCAGCGTTGTACCTCCGGAAGAGCAGACCCATGGTTATCAATTAGTTAACTTTCGGGCTGGCACACAGCTTCAGATCTGCCGCTCCAACATTCAGCTGCGGCTGCAGGTATTGAATATTTTCGACCGTAAATATATGGAACATACGAGCTTTTATCGGCTTATCGCATTACCCGAACAAGGACGCAATGTGGTCCTTTCGATGGGCATTCCCTTAGGCAGGATGTGAGATACAGAAAAATACATACCCACTCATGAGAACATTAACAAAATATGCAATCGCAGCCCTGATGTTAAGCACAGTCACAGGCTGTAAGAAAGACAAGGAAAACATTGACACGGAAAAACCCCAGATCGATATCAGTTGGGGCAGCGCTTTTCCAAAACAATGCAGTGAGGTAAGGCGTGGTACTTCGTTTACCTTTCGCGCCCGATTGTCCGACAATGTAGCGCTGGGCAGCTATAGCCTGAATGTGCATCACAATTTTGACCATCATTCACATAGCACGGAGGTGGAAGAGTGCCCCTTAGATCCTGTCAAAACACCGGTAGCTCCTTTTGTCTATGTCAAGACCGTCAATATCTCCGGCCAACCCCGGCAGTATGATGCACAGCTTGACATTGAAGTTCCGGCAACTGTAGATCCTGGCAATTATCATTTTATGATCCAGGTAACCGATCAGTCCGGCTGGAGCCTCCAAAAGGGAATCAGCATACGCATCGTAGAATAAGCGAACAGTTCAGATGAAATAACAAAACGAATGACTAAACTTTTAAATCCAATGCACATGAAAACCAGAAACATTAACTTACTGATGCTATTTACTGCATTACTAATTGGCTTTTTATCTTCCTGTAAAAAAGATGACGTCGATATTCCGGCAGGGGTAAAACCACAGATCAGTGCACTTGAAATCGGTTCGGGCAACAACAAGACGGCCAAGGCGGGGGCAGATCTGCATCTCGAGGCAGAAATTGTAGCCGAAGCGCTGATCGATAAGATTGACATTGAGATCCACCAGGAAGGTGGCGCCAATTTCAAATTCAGCAAAACGTATACCGAAGGAAAGTATATAGGTGTGAAAAATGCGAACTTCCACGAGCATGTCGATATTCCATCTGAAGCTCCGGCAGGCACCTATCACTTTCACCTGACAGTAACTGATAAAGCTGGAGCGTCGACAACGGTAGAGTCACCACTGACCATTGAGGCAGCTGAGGCGAAGGTAGCATTTAAGCTGATCTTTACCGAAGTAGATGCGCATGCCCACGGAGACCATTTCCATGATATCGCTGAAAAAACAGGTGTAGAGCCACTTACCGTCAGCTTTGGCAACGACGGCAAAGCACTATCGGGTGCACACGCTGATATCAGCCCTGAAGCTGTTTATAAGATCGAGTTCAAGCAGTTTGATGCATCAGGCAAGGAAATCCAAGGCCAGTACATCAAGGACAAAGCAACGGCATCATTCTATAAGGCCTTCCTGACAGGCGGTGGTTTTGTTCTGAACCCCAATAGCAGCACGTCTACCGGAGCTGTATTCCAGCCCAAGGAAGCCACCTACGGCGATGGCACTGCTGTCAGCGGAGCCGTTGAAACAACAGGCATCATCAGCTATTTTACAGCCGGAAAGGACAATGCCGGTGAAAAAGAGGTAACGTATGTCCTTAGAAAGTTTGACGATGCGACAACCAAAGCAAGTGTGACCCGTGTTGACTGGAACCTAAGCGACTATGCAAGCAAATTCGCCGGGCAGGATATCGTCCGCCTGACTTTTGAACTGCATGCCGAAGAAGGGGGACATTAAACTTCATTAAAAACATCTTGCCAGCAGTTAAGAATGCTGGCAAGGTGTTTTTAATCCGGCAGCTGCAGGGCTTAGTCCCTCCGCTTTTCCAGAACATTGCCATTAGGGTCCATCATCAGTTTCCATTCATCACGGCTGCTTTTTACCTCAAAAGCATAGCACACTTTCCGCCCTTCTGTAATCCTTTTGACATCTTCCAGACGATAGCCCCTGAAGTCTTTTCTGACTTTTGCCAAAACTGCTTTTGGCAGGTCATTTTTAGACAGATCTTCCTTGTGACGGACAATTTTTCCATTATGCTGGATCCACAGCTCGTGATCGCTGCCAAACAATCCCGTTTCAAATTCCGCTTCATACAAACCGTTCTTTAGCTCCCAGTCTATATTTTTAGCTTTTGGGAATTGCTGCTGCAGGCTGTTGACCACAAGTGCAGGCACCTGACTCTGGGGAATATCCTGTGCTACAGCTCCCATCGCTGATAATGTCAGCAGCATTGCACTCCATATCGTTCTATGTTTCATGACTTTATTATTTTAATGTACAACCTTCAATGTACAACAAAGGAAAGCCCTGATTCTGTAAACATTTGGGAATATACCTTAAGCCGGATAAAAAACTACTGTAAAGATATGTTGCTGCTGTTCATGTCGATATGAAAGTCCAAAACCATACAGGTTGCATATCGCCTGTACGATCGCCAGACCTAGCCCAGTACCGCGGGCTGCGGCATCAGATCTGTAAAACCGGGAGAACACCTTGTCGGCATCCAAGGGAGGCTGACCGCCCGTGTTGGCTACCTGCAGCAGTTTATCCGTCAAGGTAATATGCACATACCCCCCCTCGATATTATGAAATAGCGCGTTTCGCAGTAAATTGGCCACAATGATATTGGCCAGAGCGGCATCAAGCCGTGCGCTTAGCTGGCTTTGCTGCTCCACCCGGATCTCTACACGTTTAAACGCAGCCATATCCTCCAGCTCTTCCACCACATGCCCGACCAGCCCGTTGATGGAAATCTGCTCATTATCGAAAAACTGCTTATTTTCAATTTTGGTGAGCAGTAGCAATGATTTGTTTAAGCGCACCAGGCGCTCAGCCGTATGCAGCAGATCCGCAAGGATTTCCGACTGCTCGGGTTGCAGACCCTGCGTCTCCGCCAGCATTTCCAGTTTGTTGATCATGATCGCCAGTGGGGTCTGCAGCTCATGTGAAGCATTGCCAATAAACTGCTTCTGCTGTTCATAGATCTCTTCATTATGGTGAATCAATGTGGCCACAGCCAGCTGCAGATCCTTAAACTCCTGTATCTTGGTATCCATCGCAGGCTTATCTGCAGTTTTACCCAGCCTAAACCTGGCCAACTGTTCCAGAAAGCGATATAAAGGGCTCCATAGCCGCTGAATGACCACCCTATTGATCGAGACGATGCTGATCACCAGCAACACAAACAGGATCAGGACAGAATAAAACAGATTTTTGATCAAGTCACTCTCTTCAATCATCGAGTTGATAATGGATAGCTCATAATAGTGTCCTTTATGCACAAAGGCGGTAGTTAGCATACGCACAGGCTCAAGTTCCGGTTCGGGATCATCGTCATCCTGCATATACAGCATGGTGTCCTTATAGACATTTTTCATGTTGAGCGCTTGTTGCTCGGTAATTTCACGTACCTTATAGTTGTTTATCCCGAATTCCAGATCCGGAGATACCGTTTCATCTTCCGTCAGCTCCTGAATAATCAGGCGCTTCTGGTTTTCCAGTTCTTCATCAATATTGTCATGGATGGCTTCCAGCATAAATAAGTAAAACACTGTTGACCACAGTGCGATGACGACAAGCACCGAAACGGAGAAATATTTAAGGGTCTGATTCGCTAACTTCATTTTTTCACCAGTTTATAACCTACCCCGTAGACTGCCTCAAAGTCCACATCTGCCTGCTTCGCCAAAAATTTTTTACGCAGATTTTTTATCTGCGAATAGATAAAATCTAGATTATCGGCCTGGTCCGTATTGTCGCCCCATACATGCTCTGCCAGGGCACTTTTGCTCACGAGACGATTTTTGTTCAACAAGAAATAATGAAGGATATCAAACTCCTTCCTGTTGAGTGCGACGGCCTCACCTGCAATCAACAGGTTGCGCTCATGCAGATCCAACACGATGTTGCCCATTTCAAGCGTGTCTTTGCCGTCCCGCTGCTTGCGGCGCAGGACAGCTTTAATACGTGCATTTAGCTCAGCAATATGAAAAGGTTTGGTCAGATAATCATCTGCCCCAAGCTCCAGTCCGTTCAATTTATCGTCCAAGGAGTCCTTCGCAGATATAATGATCACATTGTCCGACTTGCCCTCTTTTTTTAGCTGCTCCAGCACCTGAAGGCCACTGCCGCCCGGAAGCATGACATCCAGCAGAATACAATCGTAATCATAGACCAGCACCTTATCAAGCGCGGTATAGAAATCGCTTGCAGTCTCCACCACATAATCTTCTTTGGTCAGGGAAGCTTTCAGCGTTTCCCTCAATTCCACTTCGTCTTCAATTACAAGTATTTTCATTGAGTCAACCTTTATTATACTGTATGACAGCGAAACTTCAAGCCGGCACGATTCAGGACTGCGCATTGCACTACTGTCAGATGCAAATGTATACTGAATTTAGGAAACAATTGGGAAAAGGACCAGGGTTAATTTTTGACGCCAGGGCCTCAAAAGCTCGGACCAGTTTTGTATTTTAGGTCAGAGATCATGATCATGGATAAACGCAATACTAACATCTGGGCACCAGTCATTGGGCTGGACGGTTTCCGTAAAGGACAAACGGCTGGCCGCGAGGAACTTCTTTTCAATGAGCTGCATGGGGAAAGGGTGATCGATAAGCCACATAAACATGATTTTTTTATCCTCAATTTATTCGACAGAGCCTCTGGCACACATACGATTGACTCCATAGACTACCCGATCAAAAACCATCAGGTGCATGTGCTGTTCCCCGGTCAGATGCACAAATGGCATATTTACGATGGCACCATTGGCTATCAGCTGATGATTGACCGGGCATTCTTCGAGCACTTTGCGCCCTTTTTCCGTTTTTCCTTTACCAACTACCAAAATCATCCGGTAATTGACTTGACGACCGAAGCTTTCGAACAGCTGCATTACGAATTTGAGTCCGTAAAAAAAGAGCTGGAACGCGAACATTCACTTATTCCGCTAATCACGGCGCGCGCCGGAGTGATCGCCGCCATCGTCAGCCGGGAGGCCGAACATGTTTTTACCGAATTCAAAGTGTATCAGAACGTGCCACGGCTGGCCCGGTTTAATATGCTGATTGATGAATTCTTTAGGGAACAGAAGATGGTCGCCTTTTATGCCGAAAAACTGCATATCTCGCCCAACTACCTGAATATCCTCTGCAAAAGACACCTCAGGATATCAGCCACACAGCTGATTCACCAGCGTATCTGTGTGGAAGCCAAACGCCTTCTGCAAAGCACAGAGTCCTCCATCAAGGAAATTACCTATGCGCTGGGTTTTGCGGATCAGGCCTACTTCTCCAATTTCTTTAAGCAGCAGACAGGTATGAGTCCCAGCGATTTTAGAGAGAAGAGATAAATCACACAAGAAATGGCAGAAATTGCCCAGCAAATAGCGGCATTCGGTTATCTATCTTTGTATTGAGCTGGCACACATGATGAATCAGCTGCAGCAGGTGATGACACAAACAGAAATCAGATGAAACCAATAGCCTTGACACGCAAAGAGTTTATACGCAATACCGCCTTGACATTGGCGGGCAGCACGTTTATATCAAGTACGTTATTTGCAGATGAACAGCAAGAATCTTCCCTTTCATCGAATCAGACCGGCCAATTAAGCACGACCGCTTACACCCTTAAAAACGTACTGCTGGAAACGGGCTTCGATTATGATGCAGGAGACCATGTCCTTGCTACCAAGACCGCACTCTTCTCCGTACGCATCGAATCCGGTAAAATCAAAAGCATCGGTCCCAACAGCAACGATCCGAATGCCGTTGACGCCAGGGGCATGCTGATGCTGCCCTCGTTTAGGGATATGCACATCCATTTGGATAAAACATTTTATGGTGACAAGTGGCAGGCGGTACGGCGCGGGGCCGGCGGTGTCAAGGGCATGATTGCTCTCGAACAGCAGTTGCTGCCCGAACTCTTGAAAAACTCAACCTTTAAAGCCGAAAAACTCATTGAGCTGCTGCAGTCCAATGGCACCGGCTTTGCGCGCAGCCATGTCAATATTGAGCCGACCTCCAAACTGGACTCCCTGCATCACCTGCAGCTTGCACTGGACCACAAGAAAGATAGTTTCGGAGCCGAACTTGTCGCCTTTCCGCAGCATGGTGTTTATTATACCGATACGGTGCCCTATCTTAAAGAAGCCGCAAAGACCAATATCGATTATATCGGCGGTGTAGATCCCTTCACCATTGACGGCGCTATCGAGAAGACCATGGATTTCACGGTGCAGCTGGCGCTTGATCACGATAAAGGGATTGATATTCATCTGCACGAATCGGGCGAGTCTGGATTAAAGACCGTGGAATATCTGATCCAGAAAGTGGATGAAAATCCAGCACTCAAGGGCAAGACCTTTTTGAGCCATTGTTTTGTCCTCGCTAAGCTCGACAAAGCCAGGCAGCAGGAAATCGCCGAAAAGCTGGGTGCGGCACAGATCGGCATTGTTTCCACCATTCCATTTGCCGGCCTGATCATGCCTATTCCGACCTTGCTGGAAAACAAAGTTACCGTGATGACCGGCAACGACAGCATTGTCGACCATTGGAACACCTTCGGTACCGGCAGCGTGCTGCAAAAAGCTAATTTGGCGGCCCAGGTATATGGACAGGTCACTGAGTATGGCCTTTCGCGCATGCTCAAACTAGCTACCGCCGGCCCCATCCCACTGGATGATAAGGGCAGACAACAATGGCCAAAGGCCGGTGACGAGGCCAACGTGGTGCTGATCGACGCGAGCTGTTCAGCCGAGGCGGTCTCCCGCATTTCACCCGTCAAATCGCTTATCCATCAAGGCAATATAGTCTTTTAAGTGCTGCCAGCACAAACCGCAGCACGTCATTTGGACATTCCAGCATAGCCTCCATGAATTCATCAGGATCGGCGGAAGCTATGCTGTAAACACGGCTGTTGCAGTGGCAAGCTCAGGAAAGAGCTAGTCAAAAAAGTTAGCTAAGACCGTTGGTTATCTAGCTTTAAAAGTCTCAGCAGCCGAGGTTCAATGCATTCGGACAGTAGATATGCCACAGCCAGCATCAGCAAGGTCACCGATGTAACAAGCATATATTTATTCAGGTATGGATGTAGGTGATTAAACAGAATAAAGCCGATATGCTGGTGAATCAAATATAAAGGATAGGTCAGCATACCAACTTTGACCCATTTGGCTGAATTGAGTCCCTCTAGCCGATTACAGGAAACGAGCAGCATCAACGCATAAAAGAGCACCAGGGTACTGCCAATGATATAGGGCGAAAAGTCGCTGTGGAAGGTTCGTTCCAGCCAGTGGATCCGGCCTACCGCACCGTCAATGGAAAGGTAAAGGCAATAGAGCAGCAGGAATACATGTTTCAGCTTCAGACCCTGCAATCGGATCTGGCAAAAGATGATCCCTGCTATAAAATACGCGCTCCAGTCTAGGATAAAAAATTCATGTAGCGCATCATAAACTAGCGAAGGACCGACAAACAGATGCAGGCTTGACAGCAGCAGCCAGCCGCAGACCAGATAATCCAGGCTGATTTTCTTGAACCGGTTAATAATCAAGAATATGGCAATAATCAGATAAAATTTCAGCTCAACATAGAGTGACCAATAGGCACCATCAATATCCCCTACGCCAAATAACTTCTGTGCCATTGTCAAATTGGTCAGCAATTGCGAGAAGGTAACCTGATATCGCGGAGCTCCCCAAAAGTAAGTCACCCCACATGTCAGCAACAGGCAGAGCCAATACATGGGGTAAAGGCGCCTGAAGCGTGAATAGCAAAATTTGGATAGGGAAAGATGTTTGATCGAAAAAGCGATCACAAAACCGCTGATCATAAAAAACAGATCCACCCCCAGGTAACCATACTTAAAATACTCGCCGACCCCATCAAAGCGCAGTAAAGACATGTTACCGGCTTTATAGCCCCGATAAAGATAATGATAGAGCAGCACAGCGGATGCCGCTATAAAGCGAAACAGGTCAATTTGATAGATTCTTTTCGATGCTGTCATATAGAGTATTGAGCGCAAAGATAGCGGATTGGGACTGTCTTGCAGCAATTGTACATAGAAGGCTTACAATGGTATTTCTATACGATAAAACAAAATTCTACTTGTAAGATGATACTGGCTGAAACGATTATAAAGTAATCCGTTTTAAGTATTCGCCATAGCCTGATTTGCACAGAGGCTCAGCGATTTTCAATAATTGGGGCCGGTCAATATATCCCATACGGTACGCTACTTCTTCGATAGCACCGATCTTCATCCCCTGCCGTTCTTCAATGACCTGCACAAACTGGCCGGCCTGCATCAACGACTGTATTGTTCCGGTATCCAGCCAGGCTGTACCCCGATCGAATATACCTACTTGTAGTTTTCCCCGACGCAGATACTCGCTATTGACGTCAGTGATCTCCAGCTCCCCGCGCGCCGACGGTCGGATGTTTCTAGCAATGGATACCACTTCATTATCATAAAAATAGATTCCCGGAACGGCATAGTTTGATTTAGGCTGGGCCGGCTTTTCTTCGATGGAAATCACTTTTTTACTGGAATCAAATTCGACCACCCCATAGCGTTCGGGATCATGTACTGGATACGCAAACACAATACCACCATCCGGATCTGCGCTCGACTGCAGGAGCTTTGACAGCCCTGATCCGTAAAAGATATTGTCCCCAAGGATCAGCGCCACCTTATCGTTGCCGATGAAGTCTGCTCCCAAAATAAAGGCCTGTGCCAGTCCATCTGGACTAGGCTGTTCTTTATATTCAAAACGGCAACCCAGCTGAGACCCGTCCCCGAGCAGTTTTTGAAAATTGGGCAAATCCTGCGGTGTGGAGATGATCAAAATCTCACGGATACCCGCAAGCATCAAGGTAGATAATGGATAATAGATCATCGGTTTATCATAGACCGGCATCAGCTGCTTGCTCACAGCCAATGTTAAGGGATGTAAGCGGGTTCCTGACCCGCCCGCTAATATAATTCCTTTCATTTTTATGATGGGATTTAGAGAGTTCCTAACACTTCTTGATATAGCTTCATTCGTCCAGCATACGCATCAAGCTCGACTTCCAATCCGGCACCTCCACAGCATAGGCTGCCTTTATCTTGGCTTTGTCCAAAAGAGAATACTGTGGACGTTTTGCCGGAGTCGGATAAGCGGTGGTCGGAATGGGTGTGACCTTACAGTCAAACGAACGGATATCCCTTATAGCTACAGCGAAGTCATACCAGGAAATTTCACCTTCGTTGCTGTAATGGTATATCCCAGCCTGCCAGTTTGGCGAATCCGCAATTTTCAAAATTGCCTTTGCCAGATCAGCAGCATACGTAGGGCTTCCGATCTGGTCATCGATCACCCGCACCTCATCCCGTTCTGCCATCAGCCGGCACATAGTCTTGACGAAGTTTTTACCAAAGGATGAATAGACCCATGAAGTGCGGATAATAATTGCCTCTGCACACCACTTTTGGATGGCCTTTTCGCCCGCCAGCTTAGTCTGCCCATAGACATTTACAGGACCAGTCGGCGCATCCTCCTTCAAAGGCACCGCTGAGTTGCCATCAAAAACATAATCTGTAGAGACCGCGATCAGTTTAGCCCCATGGAGCCGGCAATACTGGGCAATTTCTTCACAGGCGAGATGATTGACCAGATTGGCCAGACCGGGCTCGTCCTCAGCCTGATCGACCGCTGTGTAGGCGCCGGCATGAATAATGAGATCTGGCTGATACATGCCTAAAATATCCTGAATCAATTCGGTCTGATCCAGCGGCAACTGTTTACGGTCCAAAAAATAGCACTCTTTTTCGCTGCCTAGCAACAGCTCCCGCAATTCAGACCCCAACTGTCCGGAGGCCCCTGTAATGACGATCTTCATCTATCTATATTTTTTTGTTCTCTCAGTATACAAAGCTGTTTTTGCACAAACGACATGCCGCAAGTGATATAAGTTATACCCGTCATATAGCATGGCACGAAGGTGACAAAAGCGTTAAAGACATTAAGCCTGCAATTTATCACATAGTTCAGCAAAGCGCTGTGCTTCTCTGTCCTTTTGCGAAAGGATCATCTCTTCGGGCATCAGCTGCCAGTCAATGGCCAATTGCGGGTCCAAGGGATCTATACCGTCTTCCGACTCCCTATTGTAAGCGTTGTCACATTTATAGAAAAATACAGCTTGCTCGGAGAGGACCGAAAAACCATGTAAGCATCCACGTGGAACGAAAAGCTGTTTTCTATTTTCGGCAGAGAGCTCTACTGCGACATGCGCTCCGAAAGTTGCTGACCCCGGGCGGACGTCTACCACCACATCCAGCACTCGCCCTTCTAATACGCGCACCAGTTTAGCCTGTGCATGCTCACCGGTCTGCATATGTAATCCGCGAACGACACCATATTGCGATTTAGACTGATTATCCTGCACAAATCGCGGTGTATATCCCAAAATGGGTGTCAGTTTATTTTCATTGTAGGATTCAAAAAAATAGCCTCTCTCATCCTCAAATACCGTCGGCTCCAGGATAAAGCAGCCCATGAGTTTAGTTTCTGTATACTTCATAGCTATGCGCCGTTGTACTGCCTATTATAATAGTTCTGATAATCTCCCGACGTCACATGGTCCAACCATTCCTGATTGGATAAAAACCAGTCGATGGTCAGAGACAGTCCTTCTTCAAATGTCACCGAGGGTTTCCAGCCCAATTCCTGATTAATTTTGGTGGCGTCTATCGCATAACGCAGATCATGTCCGGGACGATCTTTCACAAAGGTAATCAGTGCGGCTGAGGTACCTTCCGCATGACCAAGTTTGACGTCCATCTGTCGGCACAACTCCTTGATCAGATCAATATTTTGCCATTCGTTAAACCCGCCGATATTGTACGAATCTCCATTTTTGCCATCATGAAACACCAGATCTATTGCTTTGGCATGGTCAATCACAAAAAGCCAGTCGCGCGTATATTTACCATCACCGTAGACGGGTAGAGGTTTATTATTTAATATATTATGGATACAGAGTGGGATTAGCTTTTCCGGAAAATGATTCGGCCCGTAATTGTTTGAGCAATTGGTCAGGACAATTGGTAATCCATACGTGTCGTGGTATGCGCGCACAAAATGGTCCGAACTTGCTTTGGAAGCAGAATAAGGTGAATGCGGATCATATTTGGTATCCTCCGTAAAAAAGCCTGTGTCGCCCAGCGCTCCGAAAACCTCATCCGTGGAGACATGGTGAAAACGCTTCCCTTCAAAATTATCTTTCCACAGCTCCCGTGCGGCGTTCAACAAATTTACAGTACCGATAACATTGGTCATCACAAAAGCATTCGGGTCAGTTATTGAGCGGTCTACGTGCGACTCAGCAGCCAGGTGGATTACGCCATCCGGCTTATATTGATCAAAAACAGCTCGAACAGCCGGCTGATCGGTAATATCAGCTTTCACAAAAATATAGTTAGCATAGCCTTCGATGTCTTTCAGATTTTCCAGATTGCCAGCATAAGTCAGGGCGTCCAGGTTGATAATCTGATAATGGGGGTATTTAAGGACAAATTCGCGCACGACGTGCGAACCAATAAATCCTGCTCCACCTGTAATTAATATTTTTTTACTCATATGATTCGGTTATCGGCCAGTTCTATCCTGAACTGGTCTCCGGAAGTTACTGTAAAATTAAATTCCACGTTAAAATTAGCTTGATTTTTATTAATTGACAAGTTTTATCCGCCACAGTCACCCTACAAACGCAAAAAGTCCTGGGATTAGGACTTTGTTATTTATACAGGAATCTATTTTCTGCCCTGTCTCCTTGTCATGGATGCTTTTATGCTTTTTTGGACAACGTATAGACAGGCACCTCTTCGACCAGCTCCTGCTCAGCTAAACCATCCAGCACCTCGTATTCGGAGTTCTGGGATTTAAATTCTGGGACAATCTGCTTCATGCCGGCCACTAGCTTCATAAAATCCGGCAACTGCTGATCAGCGTCAACAATCTGCTGGCAGAGTGCGTTGATGCGTTCGGCTTTCAACGGCAATTCATCATGATTTACCTTGGCAATCATAATTTTAGGGTGATGCGTTTTGACCGTGTTCTCATTGTTGGCCAATAGCTCCTCATATATTTTCTCTCCGGGCCGCAGACCAACGATCTTAATATCGATATCTTCGGGATAACGGTAGCCTTTGAGCTTGATCATTCGCTTGGCCAAATCCATGATTTTGACGGACTTGCCCATATCAAAGACAAAAATTTCTCCACCTTTGCCCATGACACCCGCTTCCTGTACCAGCTGGCAGGCTTCGGGTATCGTCATGAAGAAACGTGTGATCTCGGGATGTGTCAAAGTTAGCGGGCCGCCGTTTTCCATTTGTTTTTCAAAGAGCGGGATGACCGAACCATTTGAACCCAATACGTTTCCAAAACGGGTAATGATAAAGCTGGTGCTGGACTTACCAGTGCAGCTGCTGACATAGATTTCGGCCATACGTTTAGTGGCCCCCATAACATTGGTCGGATTGACAGCCTTATCTGTAGAGACCATCACCATCTTCTTGGCACCGTATTTCATACAGAGATCGGCGACAATCTTGCTACCCAGCACATTGGTCTGAATAGATTCATACGGATTTGCCTCCATCAGCGGCACGTGTTTGTACGCCGCCGCATGAAACACCAGATCCGGTTTATATTGTGCAAAGATATTCTGCATAAACGCATAATTACGCACATCCGCGACGATGCAATGCAGATGCTCTGGCTGTGTCGCCTTGATGGATTGCTGTATATCATATAAGGCGGATTCAGCTTGATCCAGGAGGATCAGTTTTTTATAGTGCCGCCTTGCAATCTGCCGGGCCAGTTCCGAACCGATAGAACCTGCTGCTCCAGTCACTAAAATTACCTTGCCTTGCATTTCTTGCTCAATCTCAGGATGGTCCAGTTTAATAGGTTTGCGGCCAAGTAAATCTTCAATTTTCAGTGGCCGGATTTCGCGCTTGGCGCCTGAGTTGAGCAATATACGTGCCGGCGGCATAATCTTGAGTTCGAGTCCAAGGTTCTGAAACCAGTCCGATACATATTCTAAACGCTCAGGATCATTATTCTCAACGGCAATAATCACCTGCGTGATATGATGTTTATCCGTATATTCTTTGGTGATTTCAGTAATATCTTTGATTTTCAGGCCAGCCAGCCTTTTGCCAATGCGCGAAATTTTGTCCTCGACAAAGGCTACGACCTGATATTTTATCCGAGGATCCTCTTTTAATAAAGAGAAAGAGACCAGTCCCGGCCGCGAGGCCCCAAAGATGAGGACATTCTCCGCTTTTCTGGCAGGTAGGAATAAATATTCATAAATCGTTCGGTATACTACACGCGCTCCCACCATCATGACGAGTAGAATACAGGCCTGCATTGTCAAAACACCGTAAGAAAGACGTAAATAGTCTCCAGCCAGCGTCCCTTTATGAAATACGGCTTTAATGCCAAAAGTAAGCGACATCAAAACCAGATAAGCAGCTGCTATTGTCTTGAATATCTTGATCGTATCCCGAATGCCCGTTTGGCGTACAATTCCTCTGAAGGTATTATAGCACAAAAATAGCACAAAATATACCGGTAATACGAGCACCAGCTTTTTAAGCATAAGCTCAGCATCAAATACACCCTTGAAATTATTAACAACGTAATTTGAAAACACATAACTGACAAAGACGAACCACATATCGATCAACAAAATGACCCACCGCGGATTATCCTTGCGCAAACGTTTTCTCAAATCCCATAGAGATCCCATCATAGCTTTTTCTTCCTTTTAGTTTATGTTCTTATCAACAGTAGATACTGCAGCGAATTATATATTCCGCACAGCGCATATGGCTCTTTCCAATTTCAGAATAAGAACGCCAAGATAGTCAAATTTTAACAACCAATCTTTAAAATCATTAAAAAACTAACAACGCAACTACCTGAATACAGCATCTACATATTAATTGGGGAATAAGCAAGTATTATACCGAAACTGTTACAAACGGAGGTAAAATTAAAAAACACAGCTAAATCCATCTTTAAGTTTATTCCGAATCAACAAAAATATACCTTACTCTAAACTGCCCTTCTTAAAAACACAACATTTGGCATATTGTTTGCAAACATATTGAAAGACAAGGAATACCATAAACTTGAATTATATATTATGAGTTTCTTCAGCAAACTGTTCAAAACTACAAGGTCATCATCTGTGAGGCCCTTAGCCCAGCTGGAATTTTTAGGTGTTGATATGCACAACCATCTGCTGCCTGGGATAGATGATGGAAGCCAGTCTGTAAAGGACTCGATTGTATACATTCAGGAACTTCAGCGCTTGGGATTAAAAAAGTTTATCTGTACGCCACACATTATGGCTGGAGTACATCCCAATGATAAAATGAGTATTGATGCGGCCCAGGCAAATCTGACGAACGGCCTGAGGGATAAAGGACGTGACGCGGACATTTTCGCTGCAGCCGAGCATATGATTGATGATGGATTGCCTACGTTATTCCAACAAGATGAACTATGTGTCATGCCGGGAGGATATGTGCTGATTGAGATGTCTTATCTATCGGAATCAAAAGCGCTTTTTCACACCATTTTGGCCATTCAGAAACTCGGTTACAAACCCGTTCTCGCACACCCCGAACGCTATAATTATTATCATAGCAATTTTAATATCTATAAACAGATTAAAGATGCAGGATGTCTGTTGCAGTTGAACCTCTTATCGCTTAGCCGATACTACGGGGTTGACTGTAAGGCCATTGCAATGACCTTACTCAAATCAGGAATGTATGATTTTGCGGGCACCGATCTTCATCATGAGCGACACTTAGAAGCTTTAAAAAATATTGCAGAAAAATACCCTGTACGGGATATGTTAAGGACATCACCTATTCTGAATGAGAGTCTACTTGACTATTTCGACACAGGCAAATCGCAAAACGTCGCAGGATAGGTTTTGAAATGAAATAGCTTACTGCCCAAACCGTTTGACATTGACCTTTTTTGACTTCACTTTTAGCACAAAAGGTTCGAGCACCAATTCGTCACCTATTTCGATTGTTGCTGTCTGTGCTTCAGCATCTGAAAATATATGCTCTGGAAATTTGGTCGCATCCAAGTAGAAACTATAGCGTCCAAGTGGTAGTCCTGCCTCAAACCGTCCATCTTTGTCTACTCGTATCGAAACTGTTTTTCCATTCGCATCTTTCGCAACTATACTGTGTATATCCAGATTAAGGTCTGTTTCAAGACTGAGCCCAGGGGTGTATTCAATACTAATTTTTCCTTTCACAGTGCCGCCACGCTGCAAAGGGACCTGAATCTGCATGTTTCCCTGCTGGACAATCAGCTCTTTTGACAATGCCATATATTGTCCCTGCTTGGGAGAAAATAACAGATAAGATCCATAAGGTAGTTTTTTAAATGAAGCATGGCCAGATTGATCAGACACAAACAAAATTCCTTTTATGGTAAAACTATGCCCTGATGCCGGCTGGTCATCTCCATCAAACACGCCATTAAAATTGTGGTCGTAAAAGCAAAAAACCCGTAAATCACCAGTTTTCACTGCTGGACGATCAATGTTTGATCCGTTCAAATTCTGTCTGATCCCGATCCGGAGATTATTAAAATCATAATTGTATCCGGCTTTTACTGCGCTATAGTTATACTGAAAAAGCCCCGTCACCATTGTATTTTTGAATACACGATAATTAAAGCTCGCATTGCCTCCGTAACTGTTTCCATAACTATGGCTCTTATTTACACGCGCATTGGCAGACCACTGCAATCTATTTTGTAGAAATTGCCCACCCACACGTGCACCTAGGGAAAATCGGCTACCTAAAGGCCGGCCTAGGACCATGGCACTTACCAGATCAGCAAGCTGAAAGACACCCTCCTGATAAGAAGCAGAGAGGTTCAGGCTTCTGTAATTGTAATTGAGATCTGACCTCAAAATCAAATTACCATTGCCCTGCAATAGTCCTGACACCAATCCCGTTTCTGTTATCATATTAACATTGTGCTGCATATTCCTGGAGCGAATAGTTAAGTTTGACAATATCCGCCAGGATTCAAATGCAAGATCACGTATGCCATCCGTCAAAGCATACGTACCTTTTTCTTTGTTGTAATTGGGTACCATAGACAAAGTCAGGAACGGAGTTAGCGGTCTGTACATACTCAAATCCCAGCGCGATGACTGACTGGCATAATTCAGGAACCGTTCATTTAGATAACTTGGATTATAGCGGTAAAAAGTGTAGCTCAGGTTCGTGGAGAGCTTTCCCCACTGACGGCTAACGCGCTCTGCCAACTGAAGGGCGCCGCGGCGGTTGCCAGTATAATATGGTGAACTATAAAAATTATCCGCACTAAAATTCCATTTTGCAAGCCTTCGGTCCACTCGCAGCCCCAAAGCCAGGGATGGCATGGACGAATCTCCCGAAGCGACCATCATATTCCGGGACTCGAGACCAGCACCTACAAACATACGCATAACCATTTTTCCCGCATCTTTTTGCTTGAGCAGATCAAAGCTGTTACTCCAAAGTAAACCCGTGGTGCTGTCTACGGTATTTCGACTGTAAAAAAACTGTCCTTCATAGCGATAGCGCTCAGGCTTATTCTCCCCGAGTACCAGCTTTCCGAAGACCGTGACTCCCGCTTCGTTTAAAGCGCTATAATCAAGGAGATCCACACGATGCTGCAAAATACCAACAGCAAAATTCGCTGCCCTCGAGGTATCCACATGATCGAATTTTAGCCCCCTTCCGTAAACTGGCGCCTCCATACTTTCCTGAATATGCCCAAGGGTATAGATGTTTCTTCCTCTTTGAAAAGAGGCAAAAGTATTGCTCAAGGTTGGCTGTTCCACACCACCGGTCTTGGTCAGATAAGCGCTGTAACGCAGTTGACCACTACCCAGCCGATACTCGCCTTCAGACTGAAGATAGTATGACTGCTGCTCACCAAGCAGATTGTCCATCTGGATATCGATAAAATTACGGGAATAAGCTGCCAGATTGCCTCTATTATCAAACAACTGTTGATAATTTCTGTCCGCAGCCATATTGGACAGCAAAATGGACAGATTTCCGAACACATCTCCGTTTTCATAAAGCCCAGTTATGGCAACGGTATATTGAGCACGCTTTAACATATATTTTTCAACTACAAAACGTAGCATCAATACAGTGTCTTTACCCGCTGAAAGATTAAGGCTCCGCTCCTGAAATTTGGTATTTCCAATACGATCGGGAGATGAGTATAAGAGTTTTAGCTGTTCATCCGTCGTACCGATGTTGATCGCACGAGCTTTTATAAAGATCGAATCACCGACCTGTCTGAGGTACTGTTGGGCAGTAAGATCCTGCAGGATCACTCCTCGTTTTAAGGGAACATCTATGGTCACCAATTTGGTTTGGAGCAGGCTCCCCGTAGCACTGCGCAGTTCAATCTTCAGCTGCTGTCCTTTCAATCGAGAAAGCGCCTTACCCTGCAAGCGCTGGCTAAAAAAACGCTTTTTCCCGGCGGGTATATTTACAGCTATCTGTGTGGCACCCAATGTCTCCACCCCCTGCGGCAGCACAAAATCGATCTTACCAACAAAAGGTTTTGCAGAGGGATTGTTCACCTGCAGATCGATGCTATTTAAACCGGCCGCTAACTGGACATGGTCAGCCACCTCTAACTCAATGGAAGCGTCCGACTGCCCAGATACAAACTGCACTGCAATCAGAAGCCACCCCAAAAGAAAGCTTTTAACGATATGAAAACAGTTACTGGGCACGTCTATATCCGGTTATTGAGGGATCAACAGATATAACAGCGACACACTATAGGCTCCCGATTTGGATTCGCCCACCTGTCCTGGTGTCAGGTTGGCCCAGTAATCAACGTTAAATAATTGCACCTGCTTTTTATCAGCCGAAGCAGCAGACAACAACATTTGCTCCTGTGCGCTTAATGAGATCTTAGGATTGGTTTTTATTTTATTCAAACCATCTCCAGGAGTCAGCTGAAGCGATAATATGGACAAAGGAAGAGTACCGCCTCCGTTTCTTATTATTTCCGGTTCCAGTGCTTTTACCCTTAGCTCAAAGTCAGTCACCGAATGTACACGTATTGCATCTGGCATCTGTAGGGCTACCCCTTGCAAATAGTCCTTTTGAGTCGAAAACTGCAACGTAGCATTTGCCGCTTCGGCGGCAATCTCCAAGCTATAATCAGGCTCCATATCAACCATGGTCCCATCTGTCAGTCGCGGAGGCAACTGCATCTCATAATTAATCTCCTGCGTTCCAATTATTTTTCCCTGCCCATTATATAACGTAAACAATAGTGGAATACGATATTTTAAGTAGGTATACTGGTCAGGGCTGAGGTAGTCATCCAAATACTTTCCCTGTGCTATCGTCAATGCACTATACAATTGATATTGCACATAGTATCTCCCATTGCTACTGATTGGCTGTTTTGCCCGGTCAATTAACAGAACTTCGTTACTATTCTGAAGAACAATCGGGTTGCGGCTGGCCCCCATGCCATCCAGGCGGAAAGCGGGATCATTATTGTCCGCAGTCCAGCGGAGACTGATCTTATCTGGAGGAAAAGTATTGCCACTTCGATTTTTCCCGCCTGCAATAGTACGTATTGGCGCTAGTAACCGTACTCCCAAACTCCAGTCACGTTCGTTAACAGCTGTTCCATTGAGATCAAACTGGAAAACATTAAAACGGTCGCCTGTAGTTTTTCCCAGATAGGAAGTGACTTCGAAATAGTTGTCTGACCAGACCGAAAATCTCAATTGTGCATGGACAGCCGCAGTGAGGAAAATAATTCCGATCAGCAGACCAAAGGATCTAATTTTTTGCCACATGTTTAAACTCCAGTTCCGCGATCTTTACTACGTCCTGATCGCCATAAAATGCCAATATCGAAGCTAGATAGCTCCCCGATTTCAATGTCTTTGGAATGCCTATATACTGCATGCGTTTATCTCCGGGCAGACAATAAAAATTAAGATTATCCACGACCGTTTTTTCTCCGGTATCCTGGTTTAGGAATTCAGCCCTCATGCGTCCTTCCAGCCATATATTTCCGGTGACTTCGTAACTTACTTCTAAGAACTGACCCAATGTATCCAGATCCTTATGTAGCAAATTTGTGATTTCCAGGTCAGGTATTTCCCTGCCGTTAAATCGGTGATAAACCTTCACGCCCGAGCGCACAGCGAGACGGATATTGGCCCCCTCCTGTTTTTCGCGGGCTCGTGGATTCAACTGTGTTACGAAAAGCATGGTTGTATGCACGGGTACATCCGCGCTGAACTTCGCATTCTGCGGCACCTGCATATTTAGCTGCAGACGTTTGGATTCTCCGGGCTTCAAAGAAAAATAAGATTCCGATACCGATAGCCAGTCCGCACAGCTAGTAGCCAGAGTTCCCTTCGGGCTCAAAACGTTATCGCCATAGACAGAGTATGCCCAATCTTCAAAGGAAACACCAAGTTCAAGTGTATAATCCTTACTTGGATTAGTGACATCCAGAAATTGTGTCTGCGTCTGTCCGGCATCACCTACAAAATAAAGCCTTGGCGGTCCCACAGTTAACCCAGTCTGCGAATATCCGGCCAACATAATACATAAAAATAAAACGGAAAAGACGATATGTTTCATAAATTAAATTCTTACCCTAAAATACAAAAAAAACAGGTATCCGGAGATACCTGTATGCGCATGTTTTTCGTAGGGTCTAGGGTCTGCTTAATTTGCTGCGATTGTATAGACCACATCAATCGTATATTTTGCTTTGGTGTCTTTGCCGCCATTACCTAATAGATCTTTTACAGTAGTTTCACTAAGAGGTTTACCGATGTATTTCACATCCAGTTCTTTTCCCAACACCGAAGATTCAGCAGTACTTGTGCTTCCAAACGGTCCAAACTCCATGTTCACATCAGTACTTGCGGACTGACCTCCAACCTGAATTTCCACCAGTTTTTTAGCATCGTACGATCCAGCACCATTTCCTGCTACCTTGGTAAAGTTGCCATTTGCAGATAGGGAAGCTTTAATCTTGTACCCCGAACCTACTGAAGATACTTTAAGTTGTTTGGCTACCAATTTTTGCACCCCGTTGGTATAGTCAGCAGCTTTTTCGTACTTTAAAGTAACCTCATCATCATAACCCGAAGTGACGCCATTTCCATCATTGCTCTGACCTGCTCCACTTCCAATTTCAATAGACTGGAAAGGATTGAGTTCGACGTTCAATTTTACCTTTGCAGATGATTGTGCGTTAGCGAAAGATAATGAACCCATAACAGCGATTGCGGCGAAAATAATTTTTTTCATTTTATTTTTTTCAATTTTTAAGGTATTAATTCTTTTCATTTATCCTCTTGGGACAATACAAAGGTACATCGCCACTCTCGGCAAAAAGTATGAATTTCGTCCTAAAAAGTATGAAAAGGAGACCTTGTAGTTTCTTGTAGCTGTTCAGCTACAAGGCAACGTCTACAGCTATAAAGCTTGATGCAGGAAAGAAAATAAAAATGGCTGATTTTACTTAGTTTCAATACTATAAAGCACATCATTAGTAAAAGTCACAGACTTATTCTTTTCCACGTAATTGATCAATTCATCGGCGCCGGGGCCGTGATAGGATACATCGAAAAGTGCATCAAAAGTAGGTGAATCCGAAGCAATGAGCACTTCATCGCGGGTTGACAGTGGATTGGCTTCAATTTTTTTCGGCCTGTGGGGATGGACCGCCATGGCCTTGACACGAATGGCGGGGACGGGAGATGCATTCACTTGCTCACCATCAAGCCTGACAAAAGCCTGATTTGCCAATTTAACTTTTACCTCATATCCCGACGTACTAAAAACAGAAAGGTGTCTTTTTTGGACAGACTCGACACCGTTTTGATAATCATCAAGTGTATGATAAGCCAACGTAACAGTTGACTGTTCAGGATTGATTGTCAGGTGCTGTACATCGTGCAATACCACATTCAGCTTGACCGTTGTCTGTGCCGAAGCGGCACTTGCTATCCACCCTAATGCCAAAAACAATACAACCTCTTTCATACGCTTTCGTTGTTTTACTATAAATATAACTCTTATTGTAAAAACGAAAGAACAAAGACAAAGGTTTTTCCTTTCTTATACTGTATCTTTTTTAATACAATGTGTTACCTACAATTGCCAACGTTTTCGATATTCACTGGGAGTCATCCCTGTTTCTTTTAGAAAAAAGGTGCTGAAATTATTGACGTCGGTATAACCAAGTTCCCAAGCTATTTGCTTAATGCTATAGGCGGCTTCTGTAAGCAGCTTTTTCGCTTCCCGCAAAAGTTCGGCAACAATCACCTCTTTAGGGGTTACGCCGAGCGCAGATTTGGTCAGATTGGTTAACTTTTTGCTTCCGATATTGAGCTGCTCAGCATAAAAGGCCACCTGCTTTTCTTTTTTGACCTGCTGCCGTACCAGTTCTTGAAAATGCCTGACCAGGGCGACATCAGAACCATGCCCCAGCATTTCACCGGACTGCCTCTCCTCCATGTGAATGGCAGCCAGCAGCACAATCTGTTTGACTATATTATAAGCCAGATCTCTATAGATAGCCTGATTATAATTGAGTTTGGAAAGCTTCAGCTGCGTACCGACAAACTCATAATAAGTAGCGTATTCCTTGGGCACGCTCAGCAATCTATATGTATACTCCTGTTTATTAAATGATTTAAAATTGCGTAAAAAGGCAGCATCAACATCTGTACGGGCAAAAAAACTCTCAGAGAAATAGATAATCAAAAAACCCCGTGTCTCGCTTGGATCAGCATCGATTTGTACTCCCCGCGGCACCAATACGAGGCTGTATTCGCCAATTTCAACAATGTCCTGATTAATTTTTACCCTACAGCCGCCAGCAGAGACAAAAAGCACAATATAATTATCTGCTGCCACTGCATCACCCATACCCGAAGACCCCCGCTCTACCCCAATCACACGATGAACTCCAAATTCCATAGATTCTAATTATCGAAAAAACCGCCTGAACACGCTCAATAACAATAGGCCGCACGAATTTAGCAATAATTTACACACAAAAAAAGCGCATCTTTGAAACAAGGATGCGCTTCAATTAAACGCATTAGTCCACTATATTTGCTTATCTGCCTGCCGGAGAGTTTTTCACACAACGGATCTGTACAGCTTCCGAATCCGTGGCCACGGGTCACAGCACCGAACAAATGTTTCAGCGCTATATCAGCAGTACGAATACAGAAAGAACACGCTCGCTGGCCACCTATCTTGACGAAATGTATAGAAACAAATTTGTGGATCAACATAGTGCTAGCACCGATACAGCAACCGACACGCTCACAAATTAATTAATCCCTATCAGTCAGCAGGGTATTAAGATTCGGGCTTGCTAATCCGAAAGAAAAGCATTAACTTACTATGTATTTATTTTCATTATGGCTAGAGTCGAAAAGATGAATTCAGTCAATTATTTGCCCATACAAACCAGCGGAAGGTTCCTCATCATGGCACCTGATAAAACGATCGTTGGCCTAAGTGAAAACATGCTGACTTCAGGCTCAGATATCCAGAGCTTGCTGGGGATTCACTTACCTACTTTTTTAGAAAGTCTCTTCGATTTACCATCGGAGCTATCGACTATCCTGAATGATATCTCCCAAATACCAACCACTGGAACAACATTTGTTGTTAAAGACAATGACTCTGCTTACTACTTGCACCTCTGTGCACACAAAGGGCATTTTTTTATCCGTATAGAAGAAAAAATAGAAGAAGTCATATTCTCCAAACAAATAAATGCGTTCCATTTTTCTGCCTATGATAATGCGGGAGCTATGTGGCACACATTAATAAATGCGGTACAGCATATATCAGCATTTGATGTGATTACGGTCGCTCAGATTTTTGAAGATCGTACCAGCAAAATATTATATTCGACCTGTACTGAATCATCTTTTGCCGGAAAACTTTTCTCGAAAACCTTTATATCCGACGCCCTTTATGCTTTCTTTTCTGGAAATGAATCCGTATATATCCCCGACATGGAAGATCGTGAGCAAAAATTGTGCACACGGCTGTCGCTATCACATATTCCCATAGAATATTCTCCCTTACCACAAAAACCCAAGTTTAGCAAGCTGATTGGCGCCAGTTCGACACTAGCAATACCCATTGTCATCAACAATATCTTATGGGGAATCGTGATCGGCATAAACCGACAACCCAAAAAAATTGACTATCAGAAACGTGTACTATGCCAACTGCTGGTCCAAAATGCCGCCATACGTCAAAAACAACTGCTAAACCAAAAAGGAGAAAGCTTTTATGCAATTATAAAAGAGACAAAAAATCAGCTGGATGAACAGCTTACCTCTGGCCGTTCACTAAATTATTGTTTATTACAACATTTAGACAGTATTGCAAGCTTAGCACACGCCGACGGAGTAGCTATTTATCATCATGGCGTGATTACCAAACAGGGTAGTGTACCTTCCAATAAACAAATCAGCAAAATGGTCGATATCATCAGACAGACCGGTAAAAATCTGTTCAAAGACAATAACTTCAGGCTTAAACGCAAACAGTTATTTGACGAACCGCTACGTATTGCGGGAGTAGCCGCATTGCGTGTAGCAGATGAAAGAGACCACTGGATTATATGGTTTAGAAACGAAAGTAAATTTACGATTTTGGAACTCGAAGAATCCAAAGCAGTAAAAGAGGCGGATAAGAGTGAACAGGAATTTGTTCTCACCGAAACTGAAATACTGGATACCGCGATCTTTTGGAACGATGAGGACATCTCATTCATGAAAAGCTTGGATAGAATGATCGGTAAAGCGGTATTTTTAAGAACAAAAGAAGAAGCCAAGACCCGTGAAATCCTGATCAGTACCAATAATGAGCTTCAGATGATTACACATACATTATCCCATGATTTAAAAAATCCGCTTTCTTCAGCGAAATTGAGCGTTGCTTTTTTCCAGCGCCAAGCCGAATTATCCCACATGCATCAACGATGGTTATCAAATCTAGAGGAGAGTGTAAATAATATGGAGGAAATCATCAACAAAACGGTGGAATTTATGCGCTCCAAAAGTTTTTCCTTTGTTAAAGAGCAAATTGCTATACACCTTCTTATCCAGCCGATTTTTGAAGAGTGCAAAATAAAATACGAAAATCCTACATGTCTACTTTCAACCGCGGATTTGCGTCCTGTCTACGGAGAGAAGGGCACGTTAACCCAGATTTTTTCCGCCATTATCGGGAATGCCGTACAATACTCAGCTCATTCTCAGGATCCTGAAATAGAAATTAACAGCATAGCAAATGCACATGGAATTGTCTATACCATTAGTGATAATGGCATTGGTATCCCTGAAGAGGAACTATTCAAAGTTAAATCAGCTTTCTACAGAGCGCAAAATACGCCGCCTACCACTAGCGGATCTGGCATCGGTCTGACGTTGGCCAACCGGCTAATGCAGATGCTCGGCGGAGATCTGCGCCTCGAAAGCAAACTTGGAAAAGGTACTACGGTCAGACTGCGTTTTCCAAATGAATAATACTGGTAACGTCTTGGCGCAAACTCGGGTATTAACAAAACGCAGCCGTATTAATGCGGATCAATTGCTTTATCATCGCCCAATTTGTACTCACGGTAAAAATCAGATAGTCTTTTGTATTGGTCACGCAGTGCCTCTTTATCACCTGCTTCCGCTGTATTGGCAAGTGTCTGATTGTAATATTGGGCCGCTGCAATAAAGTTTCCCCCTTTATTCTCCTGCTTTGCGTAATTGCTGTCACCACTCCGTTTATTACAACATTGACCTATATCCTGAAACCCGGGTAGGTTGATCTAATATCAGGTTAGTAACTACAACGTAGCACAAAAAGACGCTTAAGTGCTGAGAAGTCTTGATATTTAACATCATTGTGAAAGGTGAATTTATATTGTAAATAATTTTTTAGCTGACCATCCAAACCCTTTTTAAACGGACAATACAACGACCCGCCATGAAAATTTCCATCGCAAAAAATACCCCTCCACATTGCTATCACATTTTTCGGTTGCAGGTTCGCTGTCTTCCGCTCTCAGTTGTTAACGTCTCATCAGAGACTAAATTAAAACCGCTCGGGCTGTCGATGCATTCGGGGAATATGCCCGGTTTTCTTTTTGACAAAGTTTCTGAAATTCGACTCGTCCTTAAACCCCATTTCATAAGCAATCTGTGCAATGGACAGATTACTATGTCGGATCAGACGAACGGCTTCTTTACCCACAATGTCCGATATGATGGTTTTTGCAGATTTTCCTGTATACGCCGTACACAAATCACTCAGTCTGCGCGGTGTAACATGCAATTTATCCGCATAAAACTGTACGTTAGTATGTTTCCGATAGTATTTATGGACCAGTACGCTGAAGGTATTGACAAGTGATTGGTCGGCAGACTTGCTGAGCTTTTCAGTGATACCATTAAGCGAAAGCTTATAATAGCCTTCCAATAAGAGGGACTCAATACAGTGATGTACCACCAGGTCCAATATCTCGGTACCCTGTTCCATGGCAGCATATATACGATCCACAATATGCACATTGAATAGCTCCTCGTTGCGAAGTTCATCATTGACCTTAACCGCCGGTTCGTCGGCAAAGAATAAAGCCGAGTTGAGCATTCTTGTATCCGAGCTAGAGCGCTCATAAAATTCCTGAGTAAACGACATGAGGTAACCTCGGGTCTGGGTATCCTTGGGTAGATGTATTGTTTTTCCGGGCGAAATGAAGAGCAGCTGTCCAGTCTGGAGATCCATATATTCGGCTCCCACCTGAATGACAGTTGGACCGAATGTTTTGATAATATAAAAATGGTCCGAACCGCCTTCGCCGTCTATAACCTGAACATACTTTTCCAGCCTATATAATCCGAAGCCGCTAAGCCTCTTACTTAAATCTGCAGGGATGACCATCTTCAGCTCTGATTTATTCTTTGCCATTTTTGATTTGCTCCATGACAAAGATTAGCATTTCGGTAAACAATATCATAAAAATAACCTTTCACATCCATATCACATCAATAAAAAAAGCTGACAATCAACACACTATATTTCTTAACGATGGTTTGATCAAAAAGGTATTGGACCAATCAAAAATTTTGATCTTCAGTATAGCCTATACTATTCCTTACACTTGAATACGGGAGAGTTTAATGGAAGGTAGCATCCCTTTGATGGACGACAATTGCCTTTATGATCAGCAGGCAACGAGTGTAGGCGATGACAACCGCCTGATCAGGTGGTAGCCAGACAAAAACTCTGTAACACCTACACTCAGCAAGTCTTTGGCTTTGCCAAGTTCTTTTGGCCAGTATTCATCACAATGTAGATCAGCCGGAAAAAAGAACTCGCATTGCTCTCTACTATGGTTCATACTATTTTTCTAATCACAAGAAAATAGCTGATCATTTGGGATAAAAAACAGCATAACCAAAGTGGTAAAATGGCTAAATACCATTGACAGTTTTTCTGTCCCCGATGAAATGCGTCAGACCAACACAAAATAGCTTTGAAGAGGACAAAACTGGTAGTAAACATAAAGCCCAGGAAAGAGAAGATTATATCCAGGCAGACAACATCACGAAGAACATAATGGCTCTGGTTCATATTTACCGCAAGCAAATTTACGGACAGCAGAGCCATCGAAGTCGAAGCGATCACATAGCAGATCAATATTCTCTCCAAAGCCATTTTTACCTTAAAAGAATGTCCTGAATTAGGCATTTTACCAAACCAATAAATACCTATACCAAGTGCCGCAAACGCTGTTGCGATACAAGGAAAAAACAATAAGATTGACATGAAATCTGCATCCTGCACTATTAGTTTTTTCATAGATGATTGAGTATATCGTCCAAAGCTATTGAAAAAAAAGCCCGTTAAAAATACCCCAAACGTGGTATTTCATCACTTTTTGCAACCACTTATCTTTGAAAAAATATCATTCTACAACATTATTTTCCAAAAACTATGAAAAAAGTATTGTTATTATTAACCTGTTTCAGTCTAGCTTATTTCACGGCACATGCACAGTCCAGGCCTGGAAGAAAGTACCTTAACCTTGGATATGTATCCCAACACCTTAAAACTGCTGAGGATATCGACGGAGATTCTAGGATCAAAAGCAAATTTGGCGCCTCACTCAGTAGCGGTCGTACATTTTTTCTCAATCAAGCGCCTGTAACCAAGGTGCTGTATTTCGGAATTGACTGGACTTACCTTGATCTGAACTATGCCCAATTCAAAGAAACAGACACTTATTCATTTGAAGACCAAAACGGCAATACCGTTACCGAAAATGAAGATTATATCAGCCACAAAGCCGAAATAGGGATGCAGGTGGGGCCCTCTGTGCATATCGGGCTGACAGATGGATTCTCGGTGTCAGGCCATGTTCGTTATGCTCCTTCCTATTCGCTTTTATACGCTGACGAAGACTTTTCAGGAGGGTTCGGTAGCTTTTTTACGGCTGGCTTAAGTGCTAATTATGGAGCGTTTGGCTTGGGATTCGAAACACGTTGGGGATCCTCAAAACATAGTTTTAATATAGCAATCGATGACATGGAAGAACAGGAGATAACCGTTAAAGAGAAAATCAACCTGAGTGGCAGCCGCGTCTTTTTAGCCTTTAGGTTTTAATACACAAAAGCATCTTTTTGGAACATCCAGCGTTAATGTACGCTGTCTATCGCATATTAAATTGACAATTATGAAAACCCAACACATCAAACACAAAACCATGGCATGTCTGACGACAATATGCCTATTATTAATGATCTTTGTCGGCTGCAGTAAAGATAATGATCTCCCGGACCAACCCGATCAGGACATAGTCGGCAAGTGGCAACTGGAAAAATATGTCACTCAAGAAACGCCTGGCGAAACAGACACCTATGTCGGTAAGGAGGGAGAATGGGCCGAATTTAAGGGGGACGGAACTGGCACTCAGCGCTGGGCTGATGGCGATGGAAAATTTGATCTCGAACCATTTACGTGGAAAATTTCCGGTAACAAGCTTAAAATTACAGAAGATCTCGAAGATGAGGAAGGCGCAGATGAAGAGGAATTTACAATCGTCAAACTAACCAAGCAAGAACTCGTCTTTAAAGACGAATGGAATGGTAAGGATGCCAACGGCAAAGATATCAAAATCACAGAGACCTATTATCTCAGAAAATAATTCCGATACCACAACTAACAGAATAGCTCCCGAAAGGGAGCTATTCTGTTAGTTGCTCTCTACTAAGTGCATTAGCCTATTATCATTTTCACGTTTGGATCACCCCAATTTTCTATCCATCAATCCAGTTTGCACTTTCGACATTATTTTGTTATTTTCAATCTATCTTAGCCGCGACTGAAGCCACAGGTACATAGCCATTATTTTTTTACTTAAAAGCTGGACAAACTAACCTTTGAAGAGATGAAAAAACAACGCCATTTACTTTCCGACTTATGGGAGAACTATCCTATTGCCGATGCCGGAGAAACTATTGAACCTAAAGAAATGCCTCTCGGCAAATATTTGGCTGAAATGTTATCAATTGGTCCATTTTATTACTATGTAATTAATATTGCTGATAATAGTCTCCATCAGATTCATGAAAACCTGATTCACATTTTGGGGGCCAAGGTTTACCCCAAAACTGTAAAAGATATTATTGATTATATTCATCCAAATGACCTTGAATTTGTCCTAGAAGCAGAAAAAGTAACTTTAATCAAAATGCAAAACATGGGTTTCGGAAAAGGAAGACTTTTCAGAACATCCTACTGTTTCCGAATGCGTACAGCCGATGGTTCGTATAGGCTCTTTCATCATCAAAGAATCCAACTTAGCCAAAATGAGGCGGGACGTTTTACAACCGCCCTGAATATTCATACAGACATCCATCACATTACTGACATCAATAATAAAATAGTCCTCATCAAAGCAATAGGAGAACGCGACTATTGTCAGATAGATTTATCTCAAACAACAGCGAAACGACAGCCACCAGAACTTTCAAGGCGCGAGATAGAGATCCTTCGACTGTTAGCGCAGGGATTTACCAGTCAGCAGATCGCGGAAAGTCTTTTCATTTCACCCCAGACCGTTAGGGTTCATCGTAAAAACCTGCTCAAAAAAACCGACAGCTCCAATAGCGGCTGCCTCATCAAAAAGAGCATAGAATATGGTCTACTATAAAATACCCCAAATGTGGTATTTCTTGCTTTATAAAGCTTTGGTAATATTGTAATAATGAAAAGAATTGAACATAGCCTCATTCCAATCTGGACAAAATATCCGGAGATTTTTTCTACAGATGACATCAGTGTAGAAACATCGCCAATTGTTGAACTAATTTCAGAAGTATTTACTACGGGGGATTATTATTACTACTTGATCAATATTCGAGAACAGCGTCTAAGCCATCAGCTGCCGGCTATCAGCAGTATACATGGCCTGAAAAATGTGCCTGTTCACCTCCAGGAAATCATTGATTTGATTCATCCCGACGATATCTCGTTTGTCTTACGTGCGGAAGATGCATGCTCTAAAAAAGTGACAGAAATCGGAGCCGAACACCTGAGGTCCTTAAAATCCTGTTATTGTTTTCGTATGCGTGTGGCAGATGGAACATATCATCTATTTCATCACCAAGCCATTGCACTGGTTGTAGATAACGATAATAAAATAGCCCATAGCCTCAATATCCACACTGATATATCCCATTTGTCAACGACAAATAATTATATCGCCACCGTCATAGGAATCAATGGCCGCAATGACTTTTACCAGATAGATTTATCTAACCTACCAAAGAATACATACAACTCTTCGCTAACGAAACGGGAACTCGAGATTCTTCCTTTTATCGCACAGGGGATGTCAAGTACGGAAATCGCCGGACAACTTGGGATATCAATACTGACTGTCCGTGTTCACCGGAAAAATATCCTTCGCAAAACAAACACTCACAACTGCACTTCTCTAGTACGGCACTGTATGGAACTCGGTCTCCTTTTGTATGCCCAGATCGTCAATACGGGTATGATAGCTTAATAACGCAAGTTTGGTTTAGGAAAGAGCAAATTTCGGAGATGGCGTTGTGGGTCTCAGTATAGACAATGTATCGAATTTATATTGATAATAAGAACGTTACCACATATCACTTACAACTGGTAAATCAGGCGAAAAAAAGAGCTCACGTTATTTTCACTATCTCCGACTGGAAGACCTACTGCCATACCAATAGCAAGCTTATTGTTCAGACCCAGTTTAATCTGGGGATGCAATGTGGTTTCCAACTTGCCATCGGCAACAATTTGATTAATTTCTATACCAATAAAGTGATCCGATTGGGGCAGCGTATAATGAAAAGAAGTATTGATCTGCCAGTTCAGTTCCGTCTTCCCCGTTTTGTACCGGTATGCCAGCTCCGGCCCTGTATAAATCAAGGTATGCCCATTGCTGTGCCAGCTTTTGGCTGCAATAAAAAAGGGATTAAAGGCTGTTCCATCTTCCACGAAGTTAAAAATCTGCGTGTATCCAACTGCCAGAGTCGTGGCATGTGGCTTAGAAACATAAAAAGAGTATTGAGAAGATAAACGCAACCGCTCAAGTGTATTGCCCGAACCGAGGCCTACCATCTTACTTTTTGAATAGACAAAATCCGTCTCTACTTCAAGGCCCAAACGGTCGACCGGAGCAAATTCATATTCCATCAAATAGCCATATTCATCGGCGTCTTTCATCTTTTTGATATCTGCCCCTACATTAATTTCCTTTTCTCCTTTTCGGGCGCCCAAATCGCGTACCAGATCATTGTATAATGGTTCGGCGTGATGTACCTTATCGGGTTTAACGAGCCCCTGCTGTCCACAAACGATGTTGGAGAAGAATAACACGAACCCGACCGATAACAGCTGCGCTGATTTTAATTTATAATTGCTGACGTTCATAGCAACAAACCTCCCAACCAAATAGGGAAACAATTGGGAACGGATGTTTGAAAAAAAGAAATCGCTACATATACAACGCGCACTATTGTAGCTGTACACTGCTCCAGAACCGGCTGAATGTACAAGCATCAAACCCAGAACCCATAGTATTTGGCTTAATACTGCCGTCATCAAACAGCAGGAAGGAAGTGTTCATCCCATACATCATCGAAGGCCCCACCGGAGAGCTAATCTGACCGACCAGCCTTTTCATTGTGTAAGGTATAATACCGTTTTTATCTGGACAGCCATAGATCGGTACGTAGCTAAAATTATGAGCTGTTTCGAAAGTTGTAACCACATTCGTTGTCGGATATTTTAAACTTTTTATTTCTACCCTGCCGTCGGCTCGATAGTTAAATGTCAGCACTTCGTCTTTATTCCCATCTACCGTGTTGCCGCCTCCTACGGCCCGGACTGTTTTTCCGACAAAGGTGCGATAAAGTTGGTTGCTGATCGTTAAATCGACAACAACACTGTCGGTACGGCCTGTCACAGGGTCTGAAAATGTTATCCCCCAGTTCTTCAGTATAATGTCTTTCGATTGAAATGTCCGGTTGGCATATTTGGATGTAAGCGCTATACTTTTTGTCGAATGTATAAAATGAGCCAACTTTCCATCCGATGCTATCAAAAGCCTCCCATCTTCTTTAATATGAAATGTCAGCAATTCGTTCTCCATGATCGTGATCGGATCACCATTTTTCCACTCACGTATCACACTGGTTTTATCCATATCAAACCCATCTGTTTGATGTCTTAACTGTACAAGTGTAAAATTTCTACGTTTTTGTTTATAGGTGAATAGTGTTTCTACCGTCGGAACGGGCTGCCCATTGACGCCTATTACCTGTACCCGTACGGTCTCCGCTTTTTCCTGTTGCTTTCCCACGGTATAATAGGTGCGGGCTAAGCCTTGCTCATCTGTCTGAACCTGTGTCTCACTAAGCTTACCTACGATGATTCCCCAGGAGGTGGACTGTACGGTCCAGTTCACACCGATGTTCTTGAGAGGCTGCCCTGCACTGTTGGTTACCTTCACCACCAGCGGCTGCTGAAGTTTTTCCTCCCAGTCTGCAACCTGGCCTGCGCCGCTGACAATGCTGATATGAGCAGGCTCCCGATCGGCAATACTTGCTTCCTGTTTTGCAAAAACCGCTCCTTCGTCGGCACTAAACCGGTATAACATATACAACTTACCACCTGCTTTGGGTTTTACAACTGCCTGATGAGGATTGTAAAGAAATTGCACGGTTCCTTTCTCTTTGTCCGAGCTCAAGGTTTGCTCTGACAGGATGTAGGTTTTACCTTCTTGTTCCAGCCCGACCTTGAAATCAATAAACACCGGATTTCCGGTCAGCGGTTTCCCGTTTTTGTCCTCTACCTGTAAAACCAGTTGAAGCTGTGTAGCCATATCCGTTTCATCATAGATCAGTGTTGAGTTTTTTAGTATGGGGGTCAGTTGCATATTATTGAGGTTCACTACAGCGTGGCTTTGGCCACTGTACCAGCTAAAACCGGACAAGGGATCATCTTTGATCAATGGATCTGTACGGAATGATCCAAATACAGCCCCTGCTTCGGCAAGCACAGGACTTAATACCTGCATATCTTGCCACAAAGCACCAAAGGCATACGCAGTCACCGAAGATTCTTCAATATCCCCCGAAAGTCTCCCCATGCCCTTATTTTGCAGATCAACCAATGGTCCCAACACACTGTGGATATAGCCCAAAAATACCTCTGTAGTTGCAGCAACAGTAGATTGTCTGGCTGGTCGGCTGACCCCCGGAAAACCCAGAACATCTTTGGCTGTCGTATCCGCTCCCGTACTCGCTACCCGTGCCGCTAATCTATACACACCTACCGGCTTACCATCTCGTAGGTAAACACTGCCAACCAGTTCCTCTGCCTTTTTATTCCAGTCTATGCGGTAGAGCCTATATTCAAACTCCCGCAGGCTATGCTGACTTATTTTTAAGATAATCGGTAAGCGTTTGCCTTGCCGCTCGCCGTATAAATGCAAAACCTGTTTTTCCTCATCCATCTCTACAACACATTGATCTTCCTTATTGCCGCTAAATACCAGACGATGATCTACCCCAATATCCGTCGCTGATCTTGGCGAAATATAGTAGGCGAAATATCCGCTCTTGTAATCGGCTTTGGCATACAGCTGCTGACTGCTCCCGGCTTCAAGCGCATTGGCAACAAAAACATTACCGACACCAGACATTTGTTTACTATTAAAAGCTGCCCTTTCTTTCTTTTCGATGAGCTCTGTATTTTCTTCCTCTCCCTTTTCGGCTTCCTTTTTCTCGCAGCTTATCGCAGCCACAAAACCGATAAACAACAACAGGAAATATAGGCTTGTTTTTTTCATAACGATCCCCTTTTCTTTATGCATAAAATTAAAGAGAGACCGCACGGTATAAAATACCTCAAATGGAGTATTTTGATGCCATTGCATCCCTATGCAACATCAGCGTAATAGTTTTGTACCTTACAAATTCCTTGGTCACATACATATAGCCTTTGAAATTATTCGTTTTACCCCATGAATTTTTGACCATATAATATTCTTTACCATATTGGTCTTTGGCAAGCCCTACAATATGCATCGCATGATCGTCAGTGGTACTCCAGTCATCAAAAGCCCTCTGGCGCTCCTCGGCAGTGACCTTTCGTTCGGGCTGTGGTTTTACAAACATGGCTTCCTTGTCCTCGTCCGGGAGATTTTCAAAGTCTTTTTCTGGGACATAAGCTATACCGTACGGCCAGGAGAACCCTTTTTCTGATACGTCAGTGGTCCAGGCCACCGTATAACCCTTGCGCAGGGCGCCATCAATAATCTGGGTCAGGTCCTGCATGGGCACATTGTAAAAATTGTGAAAAGACCAGTTGTCCGGCACCAGCAGCACAAAAGGTTTAAAATAAGGCTGATCAGTCACCGAAGCCAGACCGATATAATCGTCCGGATTGATCCCGATGACCTGGTCGGCAAAGCTGCGCGCAGTATAGGTCTTACCTTTGTACTCGAAGTTAGCCGGCACTTCCCCCAAATGCTTATCGAGCGCCGCCTGATACGCCTCTTCCCAATGGCGTGCCAACGGTTTGCTTTTGACCAGCACCTTGAGCATCGCACGTAGCATGGGTGTCATCTTCCTAAAGTCGTTGTACGTCTGGGCGCCGTACAAGCCGGAATAGGCTGATCTTGGCATTGCCCCATATTTGCGAAATACGTGCAATACGTCCAGTAGCTGCCCGCCTTCGCCCATAGACATGCCACCATGAAGACGAACAAAATTACGGGCTTTATCCAGATAGGCCTGTCTCGCTGTATAAATCTGTGAAATTTCCACAGGATCCTTTCCCATCCGGATCATCTCCGACTCCAAAAATGAGTTACCTGTGTAGGACCAGCAAGTATTGGAAGCACCCTGATTTTTGGGCGACGTACAGCCAAGATTGATAATATCTGCAAATACAAACTCCGTCTTGAGCCGCTTGTACCTATTTCTATCGACGATCCCCGACACATATTTTATAAGCAGGATTCCGGCGATCAATGCGAACAAGCCTATACTAAACCATTTATATCTCTTCATAATTACATATACCACTAGCGGCCACCACCGACAGCAGCCATAAAGCGGGGCATCCATTGCTTTAAAAAGCTATAACCCACCAAGCCCAGAACAATAATCAGCCCGGGAGCGGCCAAGTATAAAACCAACAGTAAAATATCCGATTGAGGACGAACCAATTTAAACAAAAATTTAATCACAAATACCAGCGGTAAGCGGTGATAAGCAAAAATAAAAAAGGCCCCGCTGGTCAAGAAGCTATTGGGCTGCCACTTTCCTTTTTCAATCCCACCTGCGGTTAAAGCAACTGCGAGCACAAGACCGAGCAGCACTTCGGCGCAATACAGGTAACTCCACCATATGCTGCCCAGCAGGTAAAATGCCGCAACGGCCAACAGCAGGTAAACAGGTAACAACCTAAAAAACAAAGGCTTCATCATTTCGACAAAGTTTATCTTGTGTATACTAAAATAAGCTCCCGCAGTAAAGAAGAAGAACGAGGCGGTGCTCAGTCCGGGCCTGTAGAAATAAGGATACAAAACCCAAAGCAGCCCAAATGCCAAGACCACATACAACCCCATTTTTTGAGTAGCCAGTACAATAGTGGAGTACACAGCACAACCACGATCAGGTCCCGGATAAACCAGAATGGAGAATTGATCGGCAGGGTCTTCTCCAGATGCGGATTGATATGGGAAGTATCCCAAAATGACCACAGCCAATCGGAGAGGCTATAATCGATAATTAGCTTGTTCCTGCCCGACAGCATACCCTCCGGCAGAAAAGTCTGGGCGAGGAAAAAGAACAATATCACAACAAAATTCCAGAAAATATAGGGGACCAACAACGAACGTACGCGATTTTTCAATTTTTGCACATAGGTCTCCCTAGAAAATCCCTCCGTCTTATAAAAAAACAGAAAGCTAGAAATAAAAAAGTACAACGGCACACAGACCTCGAAAATTAGCTTGGAAAATAGGAAAAAAATGGAAGAAAAAACGGGAAAATTCCCAAAATCGATCTACTTTTGTCCGTCTAAAATAATGTCGGAAAAGTCGGTATGAATAAACACCACTCCGACAATCAGCGGAAAGCGTAAGGCGTCAATTGTTTTCGATTGTAATTCTGCCGTCAGGCTATCCTGATAATCTTTACCCATTAGTTAGAATTTAGTCCACTGCTTAGTCATCGTTAAATTAGCAATTTTCAGTCAATTACTCAGCAAATTATGTCGTTTTGCCGGGGTCTTTTTGCTGCAGGTCAGTGTACAAGATGATCAGTTTAACGATGGGCTGAAAGTCACACATTACATCTCGGATCTAGAAACCGACCTCTCCCCCGGTGATGATCTCGTTGTACGCCGCTATTGTGTAGATGAAAATACCTACCGGTACTGGAATGAATACCAGCGGAACAACCTGAGCAACGCTGCCCCCGGAAATCCGCAGTCCAATATCAGCAATAATGCTTTGGGTTATTTCTCTGTTGCTGCTATGCGGGAATATACACTGAAAATCAGATAAAAGAATGCTAATCACGGTTATCGCTTTCTTCTTCACGGCCCTCCGCGATCATTTCATTGACTTCGGCCATGTCTCCGGGCTCCAGATGTTCTATATCTTCTGCCTGCTCGTCCGAATAGCGATCAATAAAAAAGGTACACCCCATCGGAAAATGATCAGACCCCACAGAAGGGTAGATAAATAGCTTATCAATAAACACATTAGGGCTATGAAACAGCAGATCGAGCGGCACCCGGAAAAACCAATAATTGGCATGGAATGTGGATAGGATCCCCCTTCCAATGCGTGCATCGATCAGCTTACTTGTTTTTTTGAACAATACAGAGGATTTTGCCCAGGCCACATTATTAAAGTCCCCGGTGACTACCACAGGCATTTTATAGTCCCGTACCCGTTTGGCCACACTGAGCAGGTCGCCATCCCGCTCTTTGGAATTTTCCTCCTCCGTCGGACTAGGTGGTGGCGGATGTACCGCAAAAAAGATAAAGCGGTGACCATCGGCTGTTTCGAGTTCGGCTTCAATACTGGGAATATCGTCGGCGACAAAGTAATGCACCTGACTTTTATTAATTTTCAGGTTTGTGTAAAAGTGCATACCGTAGGTATTGTCGAGAGTCACCTTCACCGTATTTGGATAATCTACTTCGAGTACACGGAGCTCCTTTTCCCACACCGCATCGCTTTCCATCGTCAGAAAGATCTGCGGTTGTTCTTTTTTGACCAGCGCAACAAACCGCTCGTGTTCTTTATTAAACTGCAGCACATTACAGGAAATGATCTTAATGCTACCCGATGCATCCTTACCTTTTTCATATTTCTCGCGGCGCCAAAACTTCGTATAACGCACCAAGATGTAAACATGATAGAGTATCAATGCTGCCTGCATGACCTCTAATCCCCAGACCCAGGGCGCTTCGTCAAGCAGATAAAACCCCCAGGCTAGAGCGGGCACCTGGAAGACCAAGAGCTGTAGTTTGATAAATTCGGCCACCCGAAAGACCCAGTGCTGGCTCTGGATAAAAGGCATCAAGCTCAGCACAATCAGGAGCCCCGAGATAATGGCAAAGAGTATAAGCATAGCAATCTCATAAAATCATTACAAATATATAATTTGACGCGTATATGCCTTCTGAAAAAATCCGGTTATGAATAAACCATTAAAGCTATCACGTTTTTTCAGCCGCGGGAAGGTATTCAATCCGTGTCTTGGACAGTGCGTCGGGAAAGTTGGTCCGGATATATTCGATCATCTTTTCCCGTATGTAACAGCGGAGATCAAAAGCCTGCCCCGAATTGCGGCAGCTCATCAGACAACGGATCTCCATAGTTTGCTCCTTAAAATCAGTGACCTGGAGCACATTGACCTGGCCATCCCAGAGAGGATGGCCAGTCAGCAGGGCCGTCAGCTTCTCGCGCAGCTGCTGTACAGGTATTGTAAAGTCAGTATAGATAAATACCGTTCCCAGGATTTCAGCAGTTGTACGGGTCCAGTTCTGGAAGGGTTTCTCAATAAAATAGGTAATCGGCAATACCAGCCGCCGTTTGTCCCAGATATTCACCACTACATAGGTGAGGTTGATCTCTTCAACACGTCCCCATTCGCCCTCTACTACCAGTACGTCATCCATACGTATCGGCTGCGTAAAAGCAATCTGAAAACCCGCCAGCAAGTTGCCAAGTGACTTTTGGGCGGCAAAACCGATGATAATTCCACCTACCCCCACCCCCGTGAGCAACCCTGCTCCTATTTTCTGCATACTTTCAAAACTCAGTAAGATGATCGCCAGAGATACCAGGATGATAATGGTGACGACTACCTTGCGGATAAAGACGATCTGGGTTCTGACTTTACGTTCACGCAGATTATTCTCCTTGTTGACATCGAAACGATGGTAGAGATAGTCTTCAAAAACTTTAATGGCCTGGATCAAGGCGACAGCAAAAAATGCGACCAGCAGAATCTCGTTCAGTCTGGAAACCACACGTAGGGTCGTTGTATTGAAATGGGAAAAAGGAAGCAGGCTATTGAAAATAACCAGTGGAATAAAAATGCTTAGCACACGGTTGAAGCGCCTGATAAAGGAGCGGAACAGCGAATAAGAAGACTGCTCGATGGCCTGCCGGCGCAGCAGGGGAATAAAAATCATTTTAATCAAGATGCCGACCAGAAATGAAAATAAGATTAACGCAATATTCCAGAGCCATGCCGGCCAGGTCTCTGAAAGTCGAATGAATATATCAGCCATAAGAGTATGTTTTCTGTTATTTATACATCTTAGTTCTTATAAAATAACTGCTCAACCGCGGGAACGTTTGTTTTATTTTGAGAAAATGGATGGATCAAGGCTCTCTAAAACAACATCCGCAGATCAAAAAGCCTGCGTAAAGGATTGTTTTTGGTATGTTTTTTGTTTAATTAGTGCCGATTAGAATCAGCACTAAATAATCATGCTTTTCAATACGTTTGATATAATAGAAAATATACAACTGGCGTTATACAGGGGTAAAAGGCGTTAAACATAATCAGAGCTTTCCAAGAAAATTAAACCAACACACACATACAAAACTATGAGCAAGAAAAAAGACAATTCAAGATGGCTGAACGTGGCCATATCCTGGGGTGCGAGTATCGTCATTATCGGCGTACTCTTCAAGATCCTGCATATCGGCGGCAGTACAGCCAACTATATGATTGGAATCGGACTTGGCGTAGAGGCTTTTCTATTCTTTCTGATGGGATTCAATCCCCCGCCGCCTGAGCCTGACTGGTCACGCGTCTATCCTGAACTGGACGATAACTTTACCGGCGAACTCCCTGCCCGGGGCAAAGCTGTCGTTGCACAGCCTGCAGGTCCCTCCGCTACTGCTGCTTTGGACAAAATGTTTGCCGATGCTAACATCGAGCCTGCCAGTATCGAAAATCTGGGCCGCGGATTACGTGATTTTAGCGAAAAAGTATCTGCCATCAACAGGCTCTCCGATGTCTCCTTAGCCACGGAAGAGTTTACCCAGAAATTGCGGACAGCAACCTCTAAGTTTGACCACCTGAGCACGGCCTTCGAAAAAGCTTCTGAAAACCTGGTGGCGATGTCCAACACTTCGGGGGATACCGCTAGCTACCATGATCAGGTCAGGAGCCTCACGACCAACCTGAGTCAGCTCAATGCCATGTACGAGCGCGAGCTGCGCGACTCGGCATCTCACCTACAGTCCATGAACAAGTTTTACGAGAACCTCAGTTATACCATGCAGAACTTCAACGAATCGCTGGACGACTCCAAAGCATTCAAAGAAGAAGTTGGCAAGCTGGCCAAAAACCTCAACGCACTCAACGCCATCTATGGCAATATGCTCAGTGCCATGAACCAGCCACGCATCTAATTTATTCTTGTATAACTTAATTCAACAACAATGGCATTAGGAAGAGAAACGCCAAGGCAGCGGATGATCGGCATCCTCTATCTGGTCTTGCTTGCCTTACTGGCACTCAATGTACCGGATTCGATCTTGGACGCATTCAAAAATATCAACAACAGTCTGGAGACATCCAAATCAAATGTCAACACGGCGGTACAGCAGCTGTTTACCGCATTTGAAAATAGCAAATTAAAGGAGGAACCAGCCCGGGCAAAGCCCATCTATGAAAAAGCCAAAAAGGCACAGGCCATCATCGGCGAGCTCAATCAATACATCGCCTCCCTCAAGGAGGAGTTTGTGAAGCAGGGCGGCGGCTATGATGAAGAGCGAGGCGACCTGGTCAAACGTGAAAACGAAGACATCGCCCCCAATCTGATGATCAATGAAAAGAAGGCAACTGTACTGAAAGACAAGATCAATCAGACCCGAGCCAAACTATTGGCCCTACTGACACCTGAAGAACAAAAAACGGTATCCTTCTCATTGGAAGCCAAAGATCCCGAGAAATCCGTCAATGGTAAAAAATCTTGGGAGGAGATCAATTTTGGCAGCGGTACACCATTGACGGCCGCCATGACCATTCTGACCAAAATTCAGACCGATGCACAAAATGCAGAGTCTGATATTGTCAAAATCATTCTCGGTAAGATGGATCAGGCCGTGGTGAATCTGGACAAGTTTGCGGCAGTAGCGGTAGCACCCAGCTCTTACCTGATCCAGGGACAACCCTATAAAGCGGAAGTATTCCTGACAGCCTCCGATTCAAAATCTGAACCTGCGATCTCGGTAAACGGTTCGGCCCTACAGGTTGTCGATGGAAAAGGTGTATACAGTGTTGCGACCAACAGGGAAGGGATCTTCACCTGGACCGGCGTGATCCGCGTAAAGCAGACAGATGGCACATTTAAGGAATACCGCACACCGCAGCAGACCTATCAGGTGGCCCGTCCTTCAGCTGTGGTCTCTCCAGACAAGATGAACGTGCTGTATATCGGTGTGAATAATCCCATTTCGGTATCTGCACCGGGTACACCGACGGACAAAATCCGCGTCAGCATGAGCGGTGGCAGCATTTCCAGTGCCGGTGGTGGTAAATACAATGTTAGGGTAAGTTCTCCGGGCACAGCCCGCATTACGGTATCTGCCGAAGTTGCTCCGGGCAAAACACAGACGCTGAGCTCGACGGAGTTCCGTGTCAAACGGATCCCTGATCCAATAGCTAAGTTTGCCGGTAAAACGGGTGGAACAATGGCTACTGTAGCCCTCAAAGCACAAAATGCCCTTTTTGCCAAACTCGACAACTTCGACTTTGACGCGTCATTTAAAGTGACCAAATTTACGATGATCATCGCCAAGCCACGTGCCGACGCCATCGTCCTCTCCACCTCGGGCGGACAGCTCAGCTCAAGCATGTCTTCGGCACTGAACAACATCGTACCGGGTACCCGTGTCATTTTTGACAACATCGTGGCTGTAGGGCCCGATGGAAGCCCCAGACAGCTCAATGCAGTTGCGCTAACGGCCAACTAGATAATATCACCAGTATATACCACAAAAGCCTGCCCTTTCTAAAGGAGCAGGCTTTTTTTGTCCTGCCCCCTACCTTGACGCCAAGACTACACATTTCGCTAGCAAACATGTACACAATACAAGTACATGCAGACATATTGGACAAAGAGACCAACAGTTCAGGACAGTTGAACAAAAATTAATTTTCATTATTGCAGCACAGATCTCTCTGTAAACGTATCCTCAACACAGTACAATTCCATTATTGGATGTTTCACTGTACATACGTACCGGAGAGCATGAAAAGGGAAAACCAATTATTATCATTAGCCGTAACACCAATTTTTTTCTTTGTACCTATTATAAACATAACCATACAGCATGAATAATCGATTATTAACAAGATCACTTCTGAAAAGCAGCATTCAGTTTCTCTGCCCGTTGATGGTACTGTCTTCATCCCTGGGCTATGCCGGCAGTCTACCGGAAAGGCCATTGTTGCTGAACACTAGGTTTGCCGGTATCACGGGCCGTGTGCTTGATCCGGAAGGAAAGCCTGTCCACGGCGCCACTATCTTGGTCAAAGGCAGTAAAGCGGGCGTCAAAACTGATGAAGACGGCGTATTTCATATCAACCTGCCATCCGATAACCAGGTCATCATTGTCAGTTATATTGGCTATAAAGTCCAGGAAATCGATATGAAAGGAAAGACAAGTATTACGATCCGGCTGGAAGCAAATGCCAGTATCGATGAGGTGGTTGTGGTGGGCTACGGCAGCAAAAAGAGAGGAGAAGTACTAGGCGCGGTAGCGTCAGTCGATCCCAAGGAAATCCAGGATATCCCTGCGGCCAATATTGCAGCTGCCTTACGCGACCGCGTGGCCGGCCTGGGGGTGAGCGAATCGTCTGGCCGCCCCGGGGCAGCTGTCACCCTCAACGTCAGAAATGCGTTCGCTTCAGATCAAGCCAAGTTACAAGGAGTGACCAACGAACCGCTATACGTTATTGACGGCATCATCTCCACTTCAGATGTTTTTGAAAACCTGGACGCTTCGATGGTCGAGAGTATATCCATTCTAAAAGATGCCTCGGCGGCAATCTATGGAGCTTCGGGAGCCAAAGGAGTTATCCTCGTCACCACTAAAAGAGGACAGGCCGGCAAGACACAGCTGAGTTACAACGGCTATATCGGCATTTCAGATGCCACGGTCAAGCCCAAAATGTTGTCTGCTTATCAGCATGCCAAATTATTGAATGAGACCTTTGCGTTAAACAATGCTCAGCCCACATCCTTCTTTTCTGACGAAGACCTCGCCTATCTGCAGACCAACCCTTACAAAAGCTGGTATGATGAGCTATGGAAGCCCTCAAAAATGGAGCGGCACAACTTGTCTATCTCCGGGGGCAGCGAAAAAGTTACCTTTTTTGCAGGGGGTAGTTATCAGAAAGAAGATGGTAACTATGCCGGCATGAGCCAGCAGAAATATTCCTTCCGGTCAGGCTTCAATGCCGAAATCATTGATGGTCTAAAAGCAGATATCGCTTTTAACGTTAACAATACCAAAACCAACAGCCAAAACAGCCTGTCGGACGACCGGGATCAGAATTTTTATCAGACCTTGATCACCACCCCGCAATGGGTACCTATTCAGATCGATGGCCTTCCCGTCAACTTCTCGAATATCAACGCCAACAGCAATACTAACCCGCTGGCCATCATCAATTCCGGCTATTACCAAAAACGCAATAATTCCAACTATAGCATCAATGCTTCGCTGAATTATGCTCCAAAAGCCTTAAAAGGTTTTAATGCGCGCATACAGGTTTCACATTCCGGCACTTCATCTAGCGGCCAGGAGTACCTTCCAGCGTATGATCTTTATGAATTTGTTCGCAGAGGCAACAACAATCAGCTCTATACCAATACAGTGGATAAAGTATTCCGAATGGATGGCAACAAGACAAGGATCTCACCCTCTTTGGGCAAGGGGAACAGTTATCAAGGTAATGTCGTGCTACAATATGCCAATAGCTTTGGTCAGCACAACCTAAACCTGATGGTCGGTGCAGAGCAGTCTGCATCCAACTCCGAAGGCCTGTCCGCCTCTTGGACCAACCAGCAGCTCCTGAATCTGGATGAGTACTGGGCATTCGATCAGTCTACGTTCACTAAAAATGACCGCGCGATCGAAGAGGCAGTAAAACGTTCGTTCTTTGGCCGCTTCAATTACGACTACAAGAAAAGATATCTCCTGGAGGTCATCACGCGGCTGGATGCCTCATCCCGCTTTGCTAAAGGCAATATCTGGGGGTTGTTCCCTACAGTTGCCACAGGATGGGTCGTCAGCGATGAGAATTTTTTTAAGGATCTAAACTATATCAGCTACCTGAAACTACGGGCCAATTACGGCCTTGTTGGTGAGGATCGTGTCAACGCCCGCCTATGGCAGGAACGTTTTAGTGTAGATTTGGTCAATACAGGCTACCTCTATGGTGAAACGCCGGTCGCATCGCTCAACCCTACCATCATTGCTAACCCCGATATCTCCTGGGAAAAACACCGCACCTTTAACTTTGGTATCGAATCGCGCTGGTTTGACAATAAACTGAGCTTCGGTTTTGAGTACTACTATCGCCATTCTTACGACGTATTCGACAAAGGAAATGATGAAAACTTTCCGATGTATGCCGGATTCAGAGCACCGGTGGTCAATTACCAAAAGCGCAATGGATGGGGCACCGAGTTTTCGCTGGGCTACCAGAACACGTTTTCCAATGGACTTAGACTATCCACCAACATGAACTTTGGCTACTCGGGTAGCTATACCACGCAAATGTTCTTCAATAAATTCCAGCTCTGGGATTTCTCCTACCCAGACTGGAAGGTCGAGATGGGTACAGACTCCCGCAAATATAATAGCGGCAACTACGGCCTGATCTATGTCGATATGCTGCGCACGCAGCAGGATGTGGATAATTTTCTTGCTCAGAACCCCAATTACACCATTGATGGTAAAGTACCCCAGGTCGGCTGGACAGTGTATGAAGACACCAATGGCGATGGCAAGATAACCGAAAAAGATCTGACCACCATGTTTGACAATACGGACCCCATTTTCTCTACCGGTATCACTATCGGCCTAGCTTACAAATCGTTTTCACTGAACACCAACTTCCGTGCGGTCTTTGGTGGCAAAGCTTTCTATGAATCACAGGCCATGACCGCCCCTACGGAGAAGGTCAATGTACCCATTTTCTGGGAAGATCACTGGTCACTGGACAATCCCAATGGCCGTTTTCCCCGGTATGATGATGCTGCCATGATGAAAAAGTGGAACTCGACATTCTGGGCAGAAGACGGCACCACCATCCGGATCAACAATATGGTATTTAACTGGGCTGTTCCCAAGAGCTTTACCGATAAGATCAATGTGCGCTCACTCAAGCTTATGCTTTCGGGTAACAACTTATGGACAATCGTCGCACCGTTCAAACACCGTGACCCTTATTCTTCGTCCATCTATAATTACCCGACGATCCGGACACTCTCCTTTGGTTTGAACTTTGGCATTTAACACGTAGACACATGAAAAGACATTTTAACTATATCATAGCTATACTATTGGCCTCCAGTACAGCCCTCCTGACACAGAGCTGTAAAGATGATTTTTTTGAACTGGTCGATCACGGGGGCCTCGACGCACGTATCTGGGACAATGAAGGTGCAATAGAATACTACCTTGCCGGTACCTATTCTATGATTATGCCTACTCATCCCCATGAGATCACGCCCAATGACATGCAGATGCATTACGCCAGTGATGAAAATTATTTCTCGGGCACGAATGGCCCCAGCAAAAAAGTGTTGGGACTGAGCGGTGAAATTACGCTCAATGACGTCAAATACATCGCGACCAAGTACCAGGGCACCAATATTGGCGACAACCGTTATTTTGATATCGCGCGCTGTAACAACGCCATTGCCTATATTCCGGACGGCAATCTGCCCAACGATGTGAAGAAAAAGTTCCTGGGCCAGTTTTACACATTACGGGCCATGGTTTATTTTGAGCTTACACGGCTCTACGGCGGTGTTCCGCTTGTGATCGAACCCCAAAATCCGGACGATTTAAAACTTGAGGGCCGTGCTTCAGCCAGAGCCTGTTTTGGACAGATCGTGAAAGATCTTGATTCGGCCATGGTCAACCTGGACGGCGTTACCTGGGACGATGCCACCGGCCGTGGCAAAATCACTAAAGCTGCTGCGGCCGCTCTCAAGGCCAAAGCACTGCTCTATTGGGCAAGTCCGCAGTTTAATCCAACGGATAATCCCACACATCCCTTTGAAGCCAAACGCTGGGAGACGGCATTGCAGGCCAGCAAAGAAGCGTATGACCTATGTATCGCCGCAGGCCGGGCCCTTATGCCCAATTACGCTGAAATTTTCTTAAAAGAAGGAATTGCCAATACAGAGGCGGTCGTAGTCCGCTCCTATTCGGCTACCTCACCCAAACGGTATACCATTGTAGAACGGGCTTCGCGTCCTGCATCGGAGGGAGGCTCTCCGGCGGACTATTATGTCCCAAGCACTCTGCTGCTCCAAGCATACCGCATGAAAGACGGCACTCTGGCCAACAGCAGCAATTCCCTTTATGATGATGCGCTGTTCTGGAAAAACAGAGATCCAAGGTTCAAAAATACCATTGTATACAATGGTGCCGAATGGCCACTAAGTGGTAAAGACAATCGTCGCCAGTGGAATTACGCCAATGCCGTGGGTGAATCATCGATCAAGTCGTTTTACTGCAAAAAATTTGTCAATCCGGCGCTTTCATCTGCTGCTGTTGGAATCGCCAATGATATGGGCGGAAATGGCATGGACTGGATCGAAATCCGTTTTGCCGAAGTCATGATGAACTATGCTGAAGCAGCCAACGAAACAGGCAATCTAGCATTGGCTAAAGAGCTTGTGCGCAGCATCCGCCAGCGCGCCGGCATCGAACAGGGCAGCTATGATTACGGACTGGCACTTGCGACCAACAAAGAGCAGATGCGTGCCCTGCTGATGAACGAGCGGCAGATCGAATTTGCTTTTGAAGGTAAGCGCTATCATGACCTACGCCGCACACGCCGCATGCATACGCTGGAGGGGACCATACAAACCTATCTATTCGAGGCCAAATCAGAAGCTGCGAAGAAAATCCTCGAAGCTCAAAACCAAACTGGTATCCTGCATAGGGAAACCCTGGATATGGACAACCGGGATACGGTGCTGACCTACTTTAAGTATCCTTACAACCTACGTTCAGAAAGCTCCAATGGCGCTTTTGCCTTCCGTGAATATTATTATTTCTATCCGCTTCCCAATACCTTTATGAATTCGTCCCCATTGCTCGAGCAGACCATCGGTTATGAAGGCGGAACATTTGACCCATTAAACGATTAAATCATGAAGCGCACTAATTTAAAACATATCGTATCAGGCTGTTTACAGCAGAGAGCTAATTTACTAATACTCTTGCTATTGGTCATGCTATTTTCCTGTAAACGCGAGGGTGACAATATTTTCAATGTATTTGAGGATGTGTCGGTCACCCTCCATCAGGAGAACGAATTAAATATCGGCACCTATAAGGAGGTCGCTGTGGGAGATTCCATCCATGTTGACTTTACAATTAGCTCCAAATCCAAAGACATGCATCAAGTCTGGATTTTTTATAATGGTGCTGGAGCAGCTGCCCTGAAGATACCATTAGGAGAAACAGAGAAAAGAAACTTTCGGTACGTTTATAAAATCCGGGCAGATAAAGTCGGCAAGACGACCCTCCGGATTATGGCTGTCGACCGTGAGGGCGTCTTTATGGGCGACGGTTATACCGCTGTTACCTTCAATGTACGGTCAGATTATGTTCACCTGAACAGTCGCAACCTTTATATGCCGGACAGTGTAGATCGAAGCAGCGCCTGTTTTATGGACTTGGTAGAAGGCAAAACGTACACTTACGCCGAAGCTCTTCTCCATCCCGAAAAAATAGATTTGGGTATGTACAGAAAGTATACTATCGCATCTAATGGAGATATTACATATGAATATAATATCTATTCACTTCAGGCTGATCCCATTCCATTTGGCGCATTTGACTTCACCGGCTTGGCAGGCAAGGGTCGTGTGACTTATTTTTCGGGCATACAAAATAACCAGACAAGCGCGTTTTTGAACACACTGACTTCCGGAGCCGCCATTCAGAGTAACGCCATTTCGCGAAAGACCACTAATCTCAAACTCGAAAACCTCAAGGTGGGTAGCTTATTTTATTTCAAAACACCGGACGAAAAATATGGTGCCGTGATGGTCAACGCCCTGAGCGGTTTTGACAACAGCCGCTATCTCAGTCTGAGTATTAAACGGCAAAATTAAGTCTGATTCCTTTTTTCCCTTAATAATCAGGGGTACCGCAACGCTGTCGGTACCCCTTTCTTTTTTTATCACTCCTAGTATGGCAGTCTATGGCCATGTCGTTTACTCTTGACTAGCCTGATCCAGCAGCCCAATATCTTCCTGATCCAATTGGAGATCCGGTGCTGCAATTAAGGTCTGTAGCTGGCCTTCACTGGTCGCACTGACAATCGGAGCCGTGACCAAGGGGTTGGCCAATAGCCAGGCCAATGCCACGGTTGCCTGTTTAGCGTCGTATTTTTCGGCCACAGTATCCAGAGCCTTTAGTACGGCTTTTCCTTTTTCGTCAAAGTATTTTTTAATGCCGGCTCCTCTGGTGGTCTTCCCGAAATCATCCTCTGACCGGTATTTACCGGTCAGAAAACCTGCCGCCAGCGACCAGTAGGGGAAGACACTCAGGTCATATTTTTCAACCAGCGGGGCGTAGTCATTTTCAAAGCCTGAGCGTTCAACCAGGTTATAATGTGGCTGCAGGGCCACATATCTCGGCAGCCCATGTTTCTCCGCGAGCGAGAAGCTTTCGATGAGGCGCTGAGGAGAGAGGTTTGAGGCTGCGATATAGCGCACCTTACCCGCCCTGATCAGCTCGTCATAAGCAGACAGCGTTTCCTCAACAGGAGTAACTTTATCATCAAAATGCGTATAATACAAATCGATATGGTCTACCCCCAGCCGGTGCAGAGACTCGTCGGCGGACTGGAGGATATGCTTCCTGGAAATATCAAAACCATGTTCCTTGGTTTCTGAGCCGACCTTGGTGGCAATCACCAGGTCCTGTCGGCGTCCACGGCTTTTGAGCCATTTTCCGATGATCTCTTCAGACTGCCCTCCACGTCCGTTCACCCACCACGAATACGTATCTGCTGTATCGATAAAATTAAATCCGGCTCCGACAAACTTATCCAGCATATCGAAAGATTGTTGTTCATCCAATGTCCATCCAAAAACATTGCCGCCGAAATTGATCGGCGCAACCTGCAGGTCTGTGTGTTTTATCTGTTGCTTTTTCATTTAAATAAACTTGGTTTTAAATACTCACACTGTCATATAATCATATGTTATTTAAAGTTACGGTATTCAAGCTGGCGGGCAGGAAATTTCTATCACATAAAATTGTCAAATAACAAGGCTGCATTTTTTTGACGCTATAAAGAAAATTATTATCTTTAATAAGTGTCTATCATAACCTAGATAAACCATTAATTTATACAATTTAAGAAATGCAGGAAGAGATCATTAAGCATGCTTTTTCCAAAGTCAACGAATTTTATAAAAAACATAATCGGACGCCTGTGCGCCGGGAGATGGAAGATGTCAATACGATTGCCCGCCGTTATTTTGGCACATGGAACCAGTTTATCACGGCGGCTGGATTAACACCCAACAGCAGAACCAAATCGGAAATTTCGGCAGAGTTAATTGGCATGGTAAAAGATTTTTATGACGCCAATGGACGCATCCCCATGCGCCGCGAGTTTACCCCCCGAATAGGGACTATTGTAAGCTATTTTGGTACTTGGAACAAGTTTATTGCTGCCGCTGGATTTGATCCCAATGACCGGAGAATTCCTTCCAAAGGGAGGCTGAAAAATTCGCTGGTCAAGTTTTACCTCAAGCACCGACGTTCTCCTAGTATAGCCGATTGCGTTAAAAGTAATGGGCTCTATAATTTTCGGTCTTACTTTGCCCATTTTGAGGTCAGCACCTGGGCCGATGTGCTGGAATATGCCGGTCTGTCCTCGTACTTTCGGATAACGACGATGACAGAATCCGAAGCCAGAGAGAAGGTAGTCAAACTGATCAAAAAACATCGGATCAAACATTACAAAGATTACGCGCGCCTCAAACCCGATAACTATCCCTCAGTCTGGTATCTCAAAAAAAAATTTGGCTGGAATAATCTGTGTTATCTGGCAGGGACCAAAATCCCTGTGACCAAATTTAGCATTCAAGACCATTATCTCAGTCTGGCTAAGTCGCTTGGCAGGGCGCCGACCACCAAGGAGCTGGAGGCTAAGATGAAGATCAGCAGCGGCGGCATGAAGTGGAAAACAGGACTACCCCTGAACAAATTCCTGCAATCGATCGGACAACAACCTATCCATAAAACGCCAGAGCGCTGCAAACTCAGCAAAAAACAACTGGCCGAGCTGTATAGGACACAGAGTATAGCACATGGATATGAAAATGGTATGCCCCGCAGCAGACTGCTCGAACTGACGGGATACAGCAGAGAGATCTATGAGAAACGTTTTTTCTCCATGAACGGCCTTCGCTTGGTATGTGGATTTAAATTAAACCAGCTCGGCAGCAAACAATATACAGAAGAACAACTTCGCGAAATACTGAAAAAACCCAAATATATCCGGCAGCGTTGATAGCGCCTCAACGGTAAGCATGGCCCGAGAGAGCAAGAATAGGTAAATTGGAGAAAAAATATTATCTTTACTTAGCAGCCACCTATTTCGCTTTATTATAAACCAAATTCATGAACAATGACATTGATAGTAAAGGATTTCAAAAAAAGGTTTACAAAAAAAAACGAGCTTTCAAAAGCAGTATCCCTCCGCATCCATGAGATTTTACGCCTGACAAAACTTTCTGTTCAGGAGCTTGGTCCGATAGCGGGCATCAACACCCGGTCCCTTGAGGGCTACGCCAAAGGAACCACTCCGATTACCCTAGAGGCGATCATAAGAATCTGTGCATTCCTGGCAATCGATCTGACCACATTCTGTGACTTTAACAGGAAGTTAAGCGGACAAGTAGAACTTTCTGCCATAGGTCAGGCTGCAGAGCAAGAAAAGCGCAAACAGGCAGCAACCATCGCGAAGAAAGAAAGTAGTCTGGCATCTCAGGAGAAATTCGAAAAAGCAAAAAAACACCGCGACCAGATCAGTCTCATTGTAAGTAGCACGGATTACTTTCAACGTCCGCGCACCTTATTTCAGATGGCCGTGGATTTTGCCCGCGACTATGGTATTGATGTCACACCGGAGCGAATCCAGATGATACTGCAACGCCATGTAGGTGACGGGATTATCAAGAAACACCAGACGCCCTGGGACTATGGTGTCGGTTTGGGTAAACCGAAACGAACGTGGGTCTATTTTCAGGACGAAACCGCTCTTTTAGCTGATCCGGAGCGATTGCAAGGCTACAACTGGTTTCGTACGAGCATTATAGCTTAAGGAGCAAATCACGGGAATTAAATCCCACGTCAGTATATCCAAAGTTCAAGGAGACGCCCGCCCAAGCTGCTAAGGTGCTATCGCATGTGCATTTTTCTGATACTCGCTCGGCGTCAGTCCAAAAGCAGTCTTAAAACAGGTGGCGAAGTAACGGGGGTCAGCAAACCCTGTTTCATAAGCCACTTCACTTACGGTGATCGACCGGTCTTTTTCCATCAGCTGACAGGCATGTTTTAAGCGTATATTTTTAATAAATTCACTGGGTGAGATATTCAGCAGCACCTTTGTTTTGCGGTACAATGTAGACTTTGATAGCCCCAGGAGGTCGCCCAGCCGAAGCACATCAAATTGGTCATCCCCCAGATGCTCTTCAATGGCCGCTATCATCTTTTGTAGAAATCGTTCATCTGTGGGTGTGTAATCCAGGGCTGCAATATTGATCTCTGTATTCCTGTGGAAATGCTGCTGTTTACACCGTTTATTAATAATAAAACTCTGCATCTTCGCTTCCAGTACCTTGACATCAAACGGCTTGCTGATGTAGCCATCTGCTCCGGCCTGATAGCACTCAATCCGGTCCTCCGGACTGCTTTTGGCCGTAAGCAGCAATACCGGAATATGATTATATTCGGTATTCGATTTAATCGCCCTGCACAAACTCAGTCCATCCATTTCGGGCATCATAATATCGCTTACCACAATGTCTATCTCGTGCTGCTCAATTTTTTCAAGCCCCTCCTTACCATGCGCGGCAAGGTGGACCTGATAGGTTCTCGAAAGGATATTGCACATCGTATTTCTCAGTTCTTCATTATCTTCTACCAACAGCAGCTGTAGCCGGTTTTCGCTGGTATATGCCGGAATGGATGGAGCTGTCATCGCTGTCGCCATAGGATGATCCGCCGAAGTTGTGGAAAACAATCCATCAATGATAGGGATATTCCGCTCCACATAATAGCTCCTGTTTATTGGAATAATAACCTGGAAAATACTGCCCTGCTGTGGTACACTCTCCACTTCGATACGGCCGCCATGCATCTCAATGAGCTGCTTGCTGACAGACAATCCAATACCGTTGCTTTCGGGATGTACCGATGATCCGTTGGCATAAAAAGGGGTAAATATCTTCTCCAGTTCGGCAGGATCTATTCCTTCCCCATTATCACGGACATAGATGTGGAGAAATTCGTTGTCTGCCAGTGCCCCAACATAATAGGACAGCGAGACATGACCACCGGGCGTCGTATACTTAAAGGCATTGGAAAGCAGATTGAACAACACCTTGTCAATTTTATCCTCATCATAGAAAACTGTCTCCGGGCACTCACCATGCAGTATTTCAAACTGAATATTCTTTTTTTTGGCAATAGGTCCAAAATGAGACTTTGCCAGGCGGTCAACAAAGGATGGGAAATGCGCATGACTGACCTGGAGCTTGATCGTATTGTGCTCCATTTTCCGGAAGTCGAGAATCTGCTGGAGTAGCCGTTTGAGGCGGCTTAAATTGAGGCGCATATTGTCAAACTGCTCCAGGTTATTTTTGGTCGTCATCTGCACATCATCGACCAGGCAGGAGATGATGGTCAGTGGAGTCAGCAGATCATGGGATACATTAGTGAAATAGCTGAGCTTGGACTGTGCAAGTTCGTCTGCCTTTTCTTTTTCGATCTGAGCCACTTTGAGATCGCTACGCAGCTTGATCCGGTTGAAAGAATAACTGATAAATACAAATAACAGCCCCCCTAGCAGCAGGACATAGCAGGCATAAGCCAGGTTGCTTTCATAAAATGCAGGGCTTTTGTTGATGTCGATCTCAGTAATAGCCTCGTTCCACTGATTATTCAGATCCGTAGCTTTGACCAGAAAGCGATAGCTGCCTTTGCTTAAATTATTGTAGGTAGCAAACAGACGGTCTCTGGGGGCCAGGATCCAGTCATCATCAACCCCCTCTAGCTTGTAGGCGTAACGGATCTTATCATGCTGAGTGAAGGGCAATGTGGAAAATGCGATTTCGATGTTCTGATCATCAGGGCTCAGGGTCAGCTGATCCAAACCGGCGCTGAATTTTCCAGTTTTGCCTGCCAGAATGATAGATTTATTGTTGACCTTGACGTCGGTAATGCGTACTTTTTCCTTAAAATTGCTGATTACGCTATTATCATCGAGCCGCACCACACCATTGTATCCTCCAAAGAAGACAGCATGCTGTTGCTTGTCCACGGCAAATGCGCGTTTTGAAAACATGCTGACCTGCAGGCTATCCGAAGCAGTAAATTCGTTGATACGTTTGCTCAGCGGATCGATCTTATACAGATTACGCGTCGTGGACAGCCAAATATGATGTGGCAGGCAGACAATATCAAGCAACTGATTTTTTGCAAACAGAGCCGTATTGGCCACCTCTTCCGCTTTGTTGGCCACGGTCTGATACCATAGCAGCCGATTACTTTTGGTGCCAATCCAGAGATTTCCATACCGGTCTATATCCATTGTTTCGATCTGGTCAGTCTTCAGTACCGGAGTTTCCTTTCCGATATGCAGGATGACAGACTGTGGTCGATCCCGGCGCAGGTAATATAGGCCACTACTTTTGGTGGCGACCCATAGGCCATTTTTATTGTCTTCTGCAATACTGACAGGCTGATCCCGGATACTGGTTATCAGCTCCGGGGCTGCAGATTGCGGTCTGCTGAGCAGCAGCCCCCGGCTGGTCGCAATCCAGACCTGCTGAGCGCTGTCCTTATAGAAAAAAGACGGGATTCCTCCGGGGGAAAGCTGTTGCAGGTCGATCTTATGTGACAATCCGATACCGGTGCGTGTGCGTTTAAAGACGTTGATCGATGCTTCATAAGCCGAACCTACCCACAGCTGGTCTTCGACATCAATAGCCGAGGTCACGGCCCGTATCGAGATCAGATCCCTGAAGTCTGAGTTGCTATAGGTACTGAGTTTCCCATTTTTGGGTTGAAAACTGCCGAATCCCAATCGCTCCAGATTGAACCACAACATCCCTTTGGCATCGCGGTAGAGCATATTGATATTGGGCGCAATACTATATTGCTCTTTGATCTGGCTGAAGGCATAATTCTGGACAACCGACTTATTAAAACTCAACATGGACACGCCCTTGCCGCCTACCGCAAGCCACAGCGTACCATATCGATCTGCATAAATATCGTTAAAGATATTGGTTGTCTGATCAAAATAGGCAGATAGATCGATCTCCTGCAATTGATCCCCCTTATAGTGTAGTGTGGTGATGCCCGAAAACGATAATACCCATATGTAGTGCCGATGTGGGTCCTGGACAATATTATAGAATAAGTCTTCTTTATCGACATGCCGTCGTTTGTTTTTTATCACGATTTCCCGGTAAGGGTTGTCAGTCTTGTCCGGATCAAACAGGTAGAGCCCATCTCCCCAGGTACAGATCCACAGCTGCCCCCTGTGATCCTGCATAAGCTTATATGGCGCATTACGATCACCCAGCTTCGGATAGGACTTTAGCTGCCTACTGCCCGGTGCCAGCCGGAAAAGCCCCAGATTCCAGACACCGATCCAGATATTGCCCTGCCTATCCTCAAAGATCGCATTGACCGTATGCGCCCGCATATTTCGGTCCAGGATACCGGACAACTGTCGCTCTGTCAATGGATTCAAATGTTTATCGTAAATGAATAGCCCATCGTCCGTCCCGACCCATAACCGCTGAAGATGGTCTACCAATAAAGTATTGATCCGCATGTTTTTCAGTCTTTTATCCTGAAGAGGCGCCAAGTTATAATTCCGCTTGTCAAGCAGGTACACTCCCTTCTCACTACCCAAAACCAAGTAATGCCCATAAGCTGCCAGTGTACGGATACTCTGGTCGGGAGCAACCTTGCCATCGGTATCCCGCAGTTTAAAATTAAGAATGTTGTAAGCGTCAAAACGGCTAAGCCCCTGCGTGGAAGCAAACCAGATATACCCCTCATCATCTTGTATGGTCTGATTGATTGTCAATGAAGGCAACTCGTAATTTTTGGCCATCGGATCCAGTGCCATATGCTGTCCGTAAAGCGGTCCCGCTAGCAGAGTAGGCAGGACGAACAAAATGATCATTTGGATAATACGTACCATAATCCCCTGGTTTAACGTGCTGGCTGAATCAATTGGTTATTGTTCCTGCTAAAGATAGAGAATGTTTTGAAAAGTATAAATGTTTATTTTACATTTATGTTTCTCAAAGAACATAAACGGGTTTTTAACACATTGCGTGGGGAAATGATCTTATTTTAGGTGATGATTAACCCCATTTTAAACATCAGTTACACCTGTTTAAACTAGTTTTGTCCTACTCACAAAAGAGGACAAACAATTTAAATCTGAGATTATGCGTAGCTATTTTACTCTATGTTTATTACTTTTCACACAGCTGTCTTTCGGACAAAAATCCCAGAAGCAGGCTGTTCTCGAACAGCTCAGTCAGGTCAACAAGTACTGGCAGTCACATCACAAACCTCAGGTATGGGCATTTTGGGATCAGGCAGCCTATCATACCGGCAACATGGAACTGTACAAAATCCAGCCTCTAAAAAGCTATTTACGGTATTCCGAAGACTGGGCCAAACACAATGACTGGAAGGGAGCAAAATCTGACAATAAGTCAAACTGGAAGTATAGCTATGGCGAAACAGACGACCATGTCCTTTTCGGGGACTGGCAGATCTGCTTCCAGGTCTATATCGACCTTTACCAGCTTTCACCCGAACCCCATAAGATCGCCCGCGCAAAGGAGGTTATGAATTATCAGATTCACACGGCCAACAACGATTACTGGTGGTGGGCAGACGGGCTGTATATGGTGATGCCCGTGATGACCAAGATGTATAAACTGACACATGACCCGCTGTATCTGGACAAACTGTTTACCTATATGCAGTATGCTGACAGCATCATGTATGACGAGCAGGAGAAACTCTATTATCGCGATGCTAAATATGTATATCCCAAACACAAAACCACGCAAGGAAAGAAAGATTTCTGGGCACGAGGCGACGGCTGGGTATTTGCTGCGCTAGCCAGGGTCATGGAGGACCTTACTCCAGACTCACCCCATTACAGCCACTATAAAAACCGGTTCGAGGCCATGGCTGCCGCTATTGTTGCCTGTCAGCAACCCGAGGGCTTTTGGACACGCAGCATGCTGGATCCACAGCATGCGCCAGGCAGAGAAACCAGCGGGACCGCATTTTTTACCTATGGACTGCTGTGGGGAATCAACCATGGGTTGCTGACCGCACAGAAATATCAGGATGCGGCATTGTTGGGCTGGCGCTACCTCAGTGAAACCGCGGTGCAGCCCGATGGGCGGGTTGGCTACATTCAGCCCATTGGCGAGAAGGCTATACCCGGACAGGTCGTTGACGCCCACTCCACAGCCCCCTTTGGCGTAGGCGCCTTTCTGTTGGCGGGCACACAAATGTACCGTTATCTTGACCGACAATAAACTGATACACGATGATCAAGCAGTTGCTATATATCGCATCTATCCTGTTGCTGAGCAGCACAGGTTATGCACAGGGAAAGAAAAAACAAACAGCCGTGCCTGCGGAAACAGGGCGGGAGTTTTGGCTACAGCAGATGGACCGCATGGTGCGGCCTGTCCTCCGTAGCCTGGCGCAGGATAGCCTGCGCATCCAGATGCCGCAGATCACGGCAGCACAGGTCGACAACAAGGAGCACCGCATCAAGGTACAATATGTAGAAGTACTGGGTCGTGTACTGGCTGGCATTAGTCCCTGGCTGGCACTGGAAGACGGATCTCCAGCAGAGATCGCCCTGCGCAGGCAATACCGGGCTTGGACATTGGCCGGCCTGAAAAACGCACTGGACAGCAATGCCCGTGATTTTATGCGCTTTGACATCGGCGGCCAGCAGCTGGTCGATGCCGCTTTTATATCACTGGCCTTTGTACGTAGCCCCTGGCTCTGGCAGCAGCTCGATGAGGTTTCAAGACAGCGCTTGATCGCTTCCATACGCAGCACTCGCCAATTCCGGCCGGTATACTCCAACTGGCTGCTCTTTTCCGCCATGAATGAAGCTTTTCTGGCCCGATACAGCACAGCATGGGATGTGATGCGCGTCGACTACGCCCTACAGCAGCTCGAGCTTTGGTACGTTGGCGACGGCATGTATAAAGACGGCCCACATTATGCCTTTGACTACTACAACAGCTATGTTATTCATCCTTTCCTGGCCGGGATCATGGATGTCATCCAGCAGAAGACGAACAACTATGACCCTATGTTTGGTAAGATCAGGCTGCGCAATATGCGCTATGCGGTTATTCAGGAGCGACTGATCCATGCGGATGGCAGTTTTCCGCCTTCTGGCCGCTCACTGATCTATCGCGCCGGCGCCTTCCATCACCTGGCAGACATGGCTCTCAAGCAGCGCCTTCCCCAGGAACTGGCTCCGGAACAGGTACGCGCCGCCCTATCAGCAGTACTAAAAAAAACCACAGAAAGCCCCGACACTTACCGTCAGGGTTGGTTGACACTCGGCTTATATGGTGATCAGCCCGGCCTGACCGATTTCTACAACAACCAAGGCAGCCCGTATTTATGTACCATGATCTTTTTGCCGCTAGGGCTTCCTTCGGACGCCCCCTTTTGGACAGCCGAAGCACAGGACTGGAGCGCCAAACGTATCTGGTCAGGCCAGAACTGGACAAAAGACCATAGCCAGGCAATTCCATAAAGAGAAAAAAAAACAGCTCCATGCATCAGGCATGGAGCGAAAAAGAGAGTAACCGATGAACATAAAAGAGATTTTCAACATCGCATTGTGCTGGACAGTTCTCCTGCTCAGTGGACAGCACACCATGGCCCAGCATCCCTCCATCAATAGCATGGCCGTGGGAAAAGGCTGGGCAAAAAATACTGTAAATACCGCCGTATTCCGGAAAAATTCCCTGGTCAGCAATGATAAGTACCAGTACATCGCCTATTATGATGATGATAGCTATGTCGTTCTCGGCAGACGCCTGTTGTCCGCGGCGGACTGGGAACTCAGTCGCACAGCCTACAAGGGCCATGCACAAGACGCCCACAATATCATCAGCATTACAGTCGACGGAGCCGGGTACCTGCATGTCTGCTGGGACCAGCACAACAGCAAGTTACGTTATGCACGCACGGTGAAACCCAACAGCTTGATCCTCGGCCCCGAACGCGCCATGACCGGTGACAAAGAGACATCGGTGACTTATCCCGAATTCTTAAAGCTTCCCAATGGGCAGTTGCTCTTCTTATACCGTGATGGTGGATCTGGCAACGGCAACTTGGTCATCAATAGGTATGATGACAAGCAAGACAGGTGGACACGCGTGCATAGCAACCTAATCGACGGTGAGGGGAAGCGAAATGCCTACTGGCAGAGCTGTGTGGATGACAACGGTACGATACACCTCTCCTGGGTCTGGCGGGAGAGTCCCGATGTCGCCAGCAATCACGATATGGCCTATGCCTGCTCCAGAGATGGGGGGCTTACCTGGCAGAACAGCAGGGGAACAGTCTACAGCCTCCCGATAAATGCCTCCACCGCTGAGTATGCTGCCCACATTCCACAGGGACATGAACTCATCAACCAGACCTCCATGGCTGCGGACGAAGCAGGTAACCCCTATATTGCGACCTACTGGCGCGACCAACACAGCCGTATTCCACAGTATAGAATCATCTATCTACAGCAGGGTCAATGGCATATCCGTTCGTTCGACTTCCGGAAAACGCCTTTTAGCCTGAGCGGCCAGGGCACAAAAGAAATTCCCATTGCGCGGCCACAACTGTTGGTTAGCGGAAAAAATGAAGAGGCCGCCGTGACGATGATTATACGGGATGCCGAGCGTGGTTCACGCCCCAGTGTGCTGCATGTCAAAGGCCTGAAAAACGGGCTGCCACAGCTTTATGATTTGAGTGAGGAGTCAGTGGGGGCCTGGGAGCCTAGTTTTGATACTGAACTCTGGCGGCGGAGGCGAAAAATCGCACTGTTTGTCCAAGCTACGGTACAGAAAGATGGCGAGGGCCTCAGCGCCACCGCCCCAACGGCGGTAAAGGTCGTTCAGTGGCGCTATGACCTAGCAAAGCCAAATCGTAAATAAACATGTCAAGATGAAAAAAATGATACAGACTGGCAGATGGCTGATCTGCCTATTGATGTTGCCGGTTTTGGGCGCAGTGGCACAGAACCAAAAGGCAACTGCTTTTGAAATCGTCAAACCAGATTTTAAGCGAAGTCCCTATACTGGGCTCACGCGGCAGCACTGGCTGGATGCAGCTTCCTATTTATTGGAAGGAGCATTTTCGGTGATCCATGACCTCGACAGTCCCATGCAATTTGCCAAACAGCCCGGACGGAGTTACCCGAGAGATGGTATCCACACAGAAACCGAGAAACTCGAAGGGTTGTGCCGGACACTCTTTGTCGCACTGCCGCTGCTGAAGGAAGATCCGAATTATACGATCCGGGGGATACGGGTAGCTGATTACTACCGGCATCAGCTGCAGCAGCTTATTGATCCCGGTTCCGGCACTTATATCGCTCCACTTCCAGAAAAGGGTGGGCCGAGCCAAAAACTGGTGGAATTTGGCGGCCTGGCGGTATCCCTTATGGCTGCACCCGAAGTGCTATGGGACCCACTCCCCCAGGCAGCAAAAGACAGGCTGGCCCATACCATGCTGAGTTACGGCAAAGGCCCCACCATTGAGATGAACTGGCGTTTTTTCAATATCATGATCCTGAGCTTTTTCAAAAGCCATGGCTATACGGTACCTGAAACGTACCTGAAAAACCTACTGGAAAAATGCCTCGCCGACTACAAAGGCGATGGATGGTACAACGACAGTCCCTATTACGACTACTACAGCATGTGGGCCTTTCAGCTCTACGGGTCGCTGTGGGCCAAGTATTACGGCCCCCGCATGTATCCTGAACTAGCTGACCAATTTCGATCCAATTTGCGTGATGTGGCCAACAGCTATCCTTATCTGTTCAGCAGAAACGGTGAAATGATCATGTGGGGGCGCAGCATATCCTATCGTATGGGCGCCGCTGTGCCTTTTGCTTTGCTGGGCGAGCTGGAAGACCCAGCCATCACTTACGGCTGGATGCGCAGGATTGCCTCGGGCAGCCTGCTCCAATTTTTGCAGCATCCCGATTTCCTGAAGGACGGCGTACCCACATTAGGCTTTTACGGTGCCTTTGAGCCGGCGGTACAGGAGTACAGCTGTAGAGGAAGCGCCTATTGGCTGGGTAAGTTCTTCTTGGGCTTACTTATCCCAGACGACAGCAGCTTCTGGACTGCCCGGGAAAACCTGGGTCCCTGGGATGGTGAAATCGCCAGCAACAAGGTATGGAATAGCTATGTCAAAGACGCGGGACTGCTGATCACCGACTATGCTGCTATTGGTGCATCGGAGATCCGTTCCTGCAACTCGAGCCGGACGGTAGGTTACTACCAAGGCACGGAAAATTACAATAAGCTGGCCTATAACAGCGCCTTCCCCTGGCAAGCAGATGGAAGAGATGGTTTGGTATCGATGAACTATGCCTTTTCTGTTGACGGCGAAGCATGGGAATCCCTGCGTCTATACCAGTTTAGCGGATATGATGGACAGATCTACAGCCGTGTGGGATCGCTGGCCGGGGACTCTACAGTACGGATAGAACTCCATGAAAAGCCGTTGCCGAATGGCATTCTACGCTGTGACCGGATCTCCTCCAAACCTGCTCTCTCGCTTCGGCTGGGGCATTACGCCCTCCCTCAGCGGCACAATCAGCCGGTCCAGATCTCCGAACGGAAGCGTAAGAACCTGACAGCCGTGATCATAGATAATGGCGAATACCAGCTGGCCATGGTACCCCTTCTGGGCTGGCAGGGAGTGCAGGCGGTCGCCTGTGAAGGACTTCATCCTGTTGCAGGCAAAAGTAAGGTGCTCAGCAGTCATCTGTCACTGGGTCCATCGGCCGATCAACGGCTTATCACCCTGCAGTTGTGGAAAAAATCCGGCGAAGCCTGGAGCGATGATGAACTGTTCCCGACAGTCAGACAACATCGCAATCATGTTGAAGTACGCTGGAAAGGCAAGGATAAAACCGCATTTGACACCAATTTCAACTGAATTGAACCCTAATTAAACACTTCATTCCTCCTTCCCGACGACCTTTGTAACAGGCTATACAATACCGTATGGCCTATAGAATACATTTTTCCAATCAATTATAAAAATCTATTATGGTACATCATTACTATAGCAAGTATGCCAAAAAAGGCCTTCTGTTGAACAGCCTTTTTTTGATTGCCCTGTCCAGCTACGGGCAGGAATCCAACTTGAAAGGTACGATCCGCGATAGTGCAGGCAAGGGGATTGCCGGCGTCACAGTCCGGGTAAAGGGCGGTTCCGAAACCGCGCAGTCCAATGCGCAGGGAAACTTTTCAATCCAGGCACCCGCTGGAAGCACGCTGATCATCACCTCTGTGGGGTATCAGGAAAAACAGGTCCTCGTGGGACAGCAAAAGACGGTTGACATCGCCCTCCTGCCGGCAGAGAATGTCCTCGAAGAGCTGGTAGTGGTGGGCTACGGCAGTCAAAAACGGTCTGACATCACCGGGTCGGTAGCCTCTGTCCCCAAAGACCGGCTTTCCAAGATTCCGGTAAACAATGTCATGCAGGCCATTCAGGGCGCCGTGTCCAACGTGACCGTAACGCAGTCTTCGTCCATCCCCGGTGATGCCCCATCAGCACAGGTACGCGGGAAAAACTCGATCAATGCCAACTCCGAACCTTACATCGTGGTCGATGGTATTCCGCTGACCCGCACCGACGGGTCCATTAACGATATCAACCCGAATGATATTGAGTCCGTCGAGGTACTTAAAGACCCTTCTGCTGTGGCCATCTATGGTGTCAACGGTTCCAATGGCGTCATCCTGATTACGACCAAGCGCGGCACCACCGGTAAGCCCTCCATCCGCTATAGCGGCTATGGCGGCATAGAACAAGCGGCGCACGTACCCGAACCCGTATCCGGCGAAGAACTGCTCAAGCGGTATGCGGAGTATGCCCGTATCACCAACACCAGCCTGTTCAATGGCGGCCCTGTACGCAATGAATACGAATACGACAACTATAAAAATGGAGTCACCACAGACTGGCTGGATGCCGTCATGCAGACCGGAGTCGTGCAAAATCACAATGTTAGCCTATCTGGAGGAAGTGAAAATGCTAAATATTTCGTGTCGGGAGACTACCTCAATCAGAAAGGTGTGGTGCTGGGCTATAATTACAAAAGATATTCTTTCCGGACGAATACTGATTTTAAAGCCACGAAGTATTTATCGGTAGGGACCTCCTCCTTTATCGTGGCGCACAATAGAGACGGTGGCCGCGCAAATCTACTCCAGGCCGCAGCGATGAGTCCCTACGCGCGGATGTACAACGCGGACGGTACATTGACGCAGTATCCTATGTATTCCGAGCAGCTCTGGGCCAACCCCCTCTTGCCCACCACACTGGATCCGCAACGCCGACAGTTCAATATTTCATTGAACGGGTACGCAGAAGTCAATTTTGGAGAACTCTTCAAGCCGCTGGCCGGGTTAAAATACAAGCTGAATGCCGGTTACTCCTATGTCCCCGTACGTGAAAATTACTATGAAGGAGAATCCGTGTACAACTTTTCGGGAATGGGAAGCATCACTAACCGCGAAACCCAGTCCTATACCGTGGAGAATATCCTGACCTATAGCAAAGACATCGACAAGCACCACTTTGATTTTACGGGACTCTATGCGGCAAAAAGCAAATACTGGCAAGAAGCCATTGCCAGAGGGGAAATTTTCCCGAATGATGCACTTGAATGGGGTAATCTGGGCACAGCTAACACGCAGAAGGTGAGTTCCAGGGCCGATCTGTATCGTACGATCTCCCAGATGGGACGCTTAAATTATAGTTATGACAGCCGTTATATGCTGACCTTCACGGTAAGGAGGGATGGCTCATCGGTCTTTGGCAGCAACAACAAGTATGGTGCGTTCCCTTCAGCAGCCGCAGCCTGGAATATTCATAATGAATCGTTTATGCAGAACAGCAAGGACGTGATCAGCAATCTGAAATGGCGTATATCCTATGGCCTTTCGGGCAATGAAGCCATCAGCATCTATCAGACCCAATTTCTGATGAACGCCTACCCCATGACGATGAATGGCCTCTCCAATACGGCACTCCAGATCCGCGCGCAGATGGGCAATGACAACCTGCAATGGGAAAAAACAAAAGGCCTGAATACAGGGATAGACTTTGGCCTATTTAACAACCGAATTTCGGGTAGCGTTGATGTCTATAAATCGAGTACATACGATATGCTGCTGCGGCAGTTCCTTCCCAAGCTCACCGGATTCACAGAAGTGTTTACCAATATGGGTAAACTCGAAAATACCGGTATCGACCTGACACTCAACACAAAGAACATCATAAAGGATCATTTTAACTGGTCATCTACCTTGGTCTTCTCCCGGAATAAAAATAAGATCAAGGAGGTTTATGGGAATGGGCAGGAAGATCTCGGCAACCGCTGGTTCATTGGCCAGCCCGTAGGAGTCGTTTATGACTTCACTAAGGTTGGCATCTGGCAGGAAGACGAGATTGCTTCAGGTGCCAATAAGGGCTGGGACGATGCCGCCCATGCCGGGGACCTCAAGCTTGCCGATCTGGACGGCGACGGAAAGATCAGCGAAGGCGACCGTTCCGTACTCGGCCAGACCGCACCCAAATGGACTGCAGGTCTGACCAACACCTTCACGTACAAAGATTTTACGCTCAACATTTTCATCAATACCGTACAGGGTGCACTGCGCAACAATCCACAGATCGGTGCGGCATCAGACGAAATGGGCCGACGGAGTACGCCGGCAGCACTGGGCTACTGGACCCCCGAGAATAAAAGCAACGAATGGCGCTCATTGGGCAACCACTCCAATGTCCATGGCTATGGTTTCCCTTCCAACGCGAGCTTTACCCGTCTGAAAGATGTGACGCTGAGCTATACCCTGCCGCAACAGATGGCCAGCAGGCTAGGTGTCGGCGGACTTACGGTATACGCCAGTGGTCGCAACCTGTACACCTGGACCAACTGGCTGGGCTGGGATCCTGAGGCCCGGGACATCACTCGTGGCTCAGAAAATGACAACCTGAACTACCCCATGGTGCGGACGTATGTCCTGGGTGTTAACCTCAATTTTTAACGATTAAAGAAAAGACGATGAAAAAAAATACCATGATCTATTCGCTGCTGGCGATGGCTATGCTGGGCGCCAGCTCCTGTGGCAAGGACTACCTGACCGAAAAGCCCTATTCCAACTATGACGCCAACGTGGTGGATCCAACCACTGTCGAAAACAGGCTGCTGGGTTTACATTATAACTTTGGGCAGCTGTGGGGCATGAGCAGCCGGCAAGGATTCCTTTCCTGCTGGCAGATCGGCACAGACATCGCCAGTGCCGGGTCTACCGAAGGTGTGGAAAACGCCTTTTACCAATATGCCGACCTCAATTCGGAGAATGGTGGCGTCAATTATCTATGGGAGCGCTGCTATGTCTTTATTAACAACGCCAACCTGCTCATTGATGGGGTAGGTGACAGCAACCCACAGGCCAGTGCCGAAGCACGATTTTTCCGTGCCTACGCTTACAACATGCTGGTGACGCTCTGGGGAGATGTACCACTGTTGACCAGTTCGATAAAAGTACCGACCTTTAACTATACCCGAACCGCTGCGACGGAGGTTGATAAATTGATTGAAACGGACCTCAGCTACGCCATTCAGGAACTTCCCGACCTGGGCAAGGCTGCGGCTCCAAGCCGCATCAACAAAGATATGGCCCGGCAGCTGGCGGCAGAAGTTTATTTACGCATGGGCATGCGGGATGCGGCTTACTTTGCTCAGGCAGAGGCCATGACGACAGCTATCATTGACGGTGGCAATTATAAGCTGGTGGATGCCCGCTACGGCAAGTACCTAACCGAAGGCGGCGATTTTTACCGCGATATGTTCCGTCAGGGCAATATGCGGCGTAGCCAGGGTAATACCGAAGCCATCTGGACATTTGAAGTCGAATACAACCGGTCGATCAATGGCGGCACGATAGACAACCCCCAGCACCGCCGCGTGTGGCAGCCGGCCTATCACAAATGGGATGGCATGGTGAACGCCGATTCGCTTGGCGGGCGGGGCAACGGCCGGCTTCGACTGAGCAATTTCATGAAGTACACCGTATGGAAAGGCCTCGGCGGCGACATCCGAAACAGCAACTACAATATACGGCGCACCACAAATTACAACAGACCGGGCTTTAGCAGGATCATTGGTATTGATGCCGATGGCTACCGCGTGAATGAAGGGGCTGGTGTCAAAAACATCACGATCAAGACAGGCGATAAAGTGATTCCGTTCCGCACCGACAGCCTCGAAGTCTGGTATCCATTTCCAACGAAATGGGGTGGATACGATCCCATAGATGACTTTGGTTATGCCCTTGTCAAAGACTGGCCTGTGATGCGCTTTGCTGAAACTTATCTTTTACGCGCTGAAGCGAGATTACGCAGAGGGAACATCGCCGGAGCCGCCGAAGATATCAACAAACTGCGCGACCGCTCCTTCAAATCCGCACGGGCCGAATCCGGAAATGCCAGTCTGGGCCGTGTTGCGGCAGGAGACCTCTCCATCGACTTCATTCTGGATGAACGTGCCCGTGAACTCATTGCCGAAGAAAACCGTCGCATGACGCTGGTGCGGATGAATAAACTGAAAGAACGTATCGCACGCAACGGTGATCAGGCTCCGGCCAATAAGATTATTACAGGCTTTCAGGATCACAATGTCCTGCTTCCTATTCCATTAAATGAAATACTGCTAAACAATAAAGATGGTGATCCTCTGAAACAGAATCCCGGTTACAAATAAAATAGCATAGTACCGAAACAGACGGGCCATGCCCAAAAGAAAGAGCCATCCGTTGTTGGATGGCTCTAAAATAAAGAGATTTAATCCCGTTAACGTTCACAGTCTGCAGTCCATGCTTTGCCATCCTTTGTATAGGCGATGGTCAATTTTCCCGCATCGATACGGATCACTCCAGTACCCGCAGTACCAATATTGACCAGGACATTACCTTTCTGTTCAAAATCAACCCCATTTAAATTGGGAATTCCATTTCCGAACGCAAAATTATACGTATCCCCCAGCTTTGTGACGGTAACCGTCCCGCGAGCTGAGGCCACGTCATTGTCATTGTTATCCAGGTCATCAAATCCGATCGTACCTTCATATTTTCCAATAAAGAGATCATTGTCCGAAGGGTCGTCATCTTTGCTACAAGAGGCAAATCCGATCACTACGGTTAAGATTAGGGTACTTAAGCCCAAAAACTGAATCCATTTTCTCATAAGTTGATGTGTTAATGTGAATACTATTGTTTATGAGTAGAATTCAAAGTCTGTGCCATCCCTACGCCCTTTATCAGATGACCCGTATCAAACTTGCGCGAACGGGTATAAATACGATCCGTTACCGTTTTATTGCTGACTTGCAGCTCTTATCTTTTCCTCAACGGACCTCCAATCGTAAACGTGGAATGTACGGTCTGTGCTCATCGCCACAAAGATACCTTTTGGGAACTGCGGTCCCAAACTGACTTGGGTAGCATCTGCCCCGTCTGTTTCCATCGCGCTCACCGGAATCTCCGCAAGCAGCTCGTAACGGTGCGGATTACCTGCGCTTCCTTCACGTGGGTATACCATAAAACGCTGTGAGCCTTGATTGGAAACCAGTATGTAGCCAGTTTTGTCGCCGGTTTTATAGATGGCAATCCCTTCGTGATCCGCCGAGAAGCCCGTCTGGGCAAATAAAGCCAGTTCACTGTTATCTTTCGCATCCGGATCTGCCAGGTATTTGCGCACACCAGTCTGCTCATCCGAGTAGTATACACATCCGAGCTCATTGTCCACTGCAATAGCTTCAATTTCTTTTTTGCCGCTATACCGGCCAAATTTGCGTACCACTGTTCCTGTGACCGCTCCATTGCTGGGTTTCAGCTCGTATTGCCATAAATAATTATCCTGTGGTCCCGTTTTACGTCCTACAATTGCAAAAATACGCTGATCTGAAGGGCGCGTATACAATGCGATACCCATGGGGTCTCTGTCCTGTTCACCCACAAACACCTCTATTCCGCCATTATCAATCGGCTGCAGGTCGGGCAGCGAGAAAATACGGATCTTATTCGCATTTCGCTCTGTCGTGACGGCGATATCAACCTTTTTGCCGTTCAGCTCAAAGCCGTAGGCAATGTCCACATTGTTGGGGCGCTGGATGCCACCAACACGCTTCACGATCTTGCCGGTTAAGTCAAAGGCATACAGGGCACCGTCCTTATCTTTATCGGTGCCGATAATCAGGCTCTTGCCCGCATCAGCTGGATTGATCCATATCGCCGGATCATCAGAATCGTGCCTGACATGCTCTGTAATTACTGTAGCCTGTAAAGTGTCTGTGCGGGCTACGTTCTGATCCGCATATACATCTAGGCTAGTCGCACAAAGGCCTGTCGCACACGATGCGAAAAATAATGTTTTTAACTTATTCATATCATTTGCTTTAGTAAGGGCCAAATTGTGATTTTCTGTCGGATTACACCCCAAATCTAGCGTTACAAATAGTGTACAGCGCCTTATTTGAGCGCAACAAAAAAGCAACATGCACCCTTAAATAGATTGTATAAAGGCAGTTAGACTACTCCCTTGTTCTAATTTCAATTTTTTTCGGAGGCGGTATCGTGCTACACGGAGGCTATCGCTTGATACGCCCAGCAGCGCAGCAATGTCTTTGCTGTTCATATTGAGTTTGATCAGTGAGATGAATTTGATCTCCGTAGCCGATAGCCCCGGATTGATCTCCTGCAGTTTGTCAAAAAACTCCTGGTTGATTTCTTCGAAAATCCGTCTGAAGTCTTCCCAGTAGTTATCCTGATGAAAGTTCAGATTGATTTTATTCAGCAGGGCACGCAGCTCCTTCTTGTAGCTGCGGCCATCGCTTTTGATCATCTCTTTCAATGTTGCACTGATGTCTTCCAGTAATTGATTTTTTTGAATGGACTGTAGGGTATGTACTGTGATTTCACGCGCTTTATTGTGCAGACTTTCCTTCAGCTGCTCTTCCTGCATCTTCTTATTGTTCAGGTCAATTTCAAGCAGCTCCTGCTGTGTCTTCAGCAGCGCCTCCTCCCGACGGCTGATCTCAATTTCGCGCCGCATCCGGTACCGTTGGTTACGGATGACAATAGCAGCCACCAGGATAAAAAACACGACCACAATACCCGAGACAATATAGATCGCCCTGGAGATCTTTTTCTGTTGCTCCATTTCGGCAAGCTGCATTTCTTTTCGGTCGAGGCCATAGATCACTTTCAATAAGGCTTCCTGTTTTTTGCTTTCCTCGGAATAAGACTTTAAGAAATATTCCCGGCTCAGTTCGAGGTAATGGAAGGTACTGTCGCTCTTTTTCAGAAAGTGATACGTCTTACCCAGGTCTCTATACGCACTGCTCAGCCTGCTGTACGCATTGGTGCTTCTGGCCAGTGCCTCGGCTTTCCGCGTATAATGCAGCGCCTGTGTATAATCGCCTTTTTTGCGGTATACATCCCCCATGTTGTTATAGACATCAATACGTATTTCGGTATTGCTACCCTGTTCAAACCAGTCCAGCGCCCTCGAAAAATGGAAATGAGCCTGGTCAAACTGCAGCTTATCTTCATAGATGCTGCCCAGGTTGTCGTGGACCAGCGCTATCCCTTCGCTATCGCCGATGCGTTCAAAGAGGGACATGGCTTTTTCCTGATAAAAAAAAGCGCTGTCATAGTTTGCAATTTTCTCGTAAAGATGGCCGATGCTGGCATAGGTACGCGCTATAGCCTTTTGATCGCCGAGCCGCTGAAAAGTGTGCAGCGCTTTAAAATAAGCTGTGCGGGCGTCATTTTGCTGTTTGGTAATCAGAAAAAGTAGAGCCAGATCATTGAGGTTGTCTGCCATCTGCTGTTCATTTCTGTCGGAACGGAAGATCTCATCCGCTTTCATATGATAATCGAGGGACTGCGTGAACAGCCCCATCTGATAACAGATCTGGCCCATACGCTGTAGCGCTCGTGCCTCCTTGAGCAAGTCACCATCGGTCCGGGCCTGCTGTAAAATTTCATTCTGTGCAACAAAAGCCGCATCGGAAGGATGCGTTTGCGATGCAGTAGCAGCGGTATTTTGTGGCCGGGCGAGGCCCAGCACACAAAATATAATAATCAAGGTTCCTATACACTTTTTTATCATGCTGCTAGTATACGAATTTTAAAAGTCAAACTTCACCCCGAAGTTGTATCGTGGACGGTAATACTCCATCTGTCTGCTCTGGGCCGCCACTCCCTGATAGTACCGCAGCGGCTGGTTCGTCAGATTGGTTGCTTCGGCAAAGAAACGGGCGACTTTAGAAACTTTATAAGAAGCATTGGCGTCCAAGAAGAACTGCTTGTCATAGAAGACGTCCCCAAAAGCATCACCACCCAGTTCGTCGATGTAAGCGGCCGTATAATTCGCCGACAGACGTGCTGCAAAGCGTTTATTTTCCCAAGAGAGTGAGGCATTCAGCATATGCGGAGCTGTCCCCGGCAAGCTAACATGTTCCCTTGGCTCACCGTCACTGTTGGTAATGCCTCTGGCTCTGGACTTCGTGAAGGTATAGTTGGCATAGATACCAAAACCGCGCAGGAATTTGCCTGGCAAGAAGTCCAGCTGTCGTTGTACCGCCACCTCAAAACCATATACATTGACACTTTCGCCATTGCGGTTTTGCGTGAACGCCCACTGCTCCCCATCCGGAATCGGATTGGTCAGATCAGGAAAATCACTGGCAAACTTGGACTGTGTATACGCGCGGTCCGCATAGGTATAAATAAAGTTTTTCAGATGTTTATAGAACAGTCCGCCCGAAAGAATACCCACCGATTTGAAGTACTGCTCGGCCATCAGGTCAAGGTTATAGGCATTGGTGGCGTCCAGGTCCGGATTGCCCGCTGCAATGGCCTCATCACCGGCTACAATGCCCACAAAAGGCGTCAGTGCATAATAGTTTGGTCTCGCCAGCGCTGTTGTGAAAGCACCCCGGAGTACCAGATCATCATTCGCCTGATATTTTACGGCCAGGCTTGGCAACAGGTCAGTGTAGCTATTCTCTGAACTACGCGTACCGGCCAGATCTTCTTCGTTTTCGATGATATTACCCGTGTAGTCAATTTTGGTATGTTCAAGACGTAAGCCCGCAATCAACGATAATTTGTCTGTAATATCCTGATCCCAGCGCAGATACCCCGCATAGATCTTTTCCTTGGCCGTATAATTGAGAGCCAAAAACTCGGACGGATTCTCTTCCCCTGTAAAGACATTCTGGTCAGTCAGATTCAGACTTGCCAGATAAGCTCTGCTCGCAAACAGTCCCGGTACATATTGCTCACCCGGCTGGAAATTCTTACCATCAAAAAAAACATGCGGGATAGATCCTAAGTTTGGAATCAAATCCTCATTGACTGGGCTATACTCGATGAAATTATTGTTTCTATCCTTGTTTTTGAGTCTCAGGCGTCCGCCAAAGCGTAAGCGGCCTTTCTGCCCCTTCACTAACGAAAGAGGCAGTCTAAAGTTTATTTTTGCGCCCAGTTCATCCTCTTCAGTGAGGTCGGTATTTTCCGATATCGTGTTCAGGCCAACGCCGTTGGCATCAAAATTTACGGGGTTAAACAGCGGAAATTCATCTGTCCCTGTAAAGTTAAGGGTATTATTCTTCTGGCGGAACAAGATGTAACGTTCGTTGGGGCGGTATTCTCTTGCTTTGGAATAGCTCAGCGTCCAGTCCATATCCAGGTCTGCCGAAAGCAAGTGCTCACCGCGCAACGAGTAGTTCTGTACCCGCTGATCCTCGAGGCGTGCCATTTTATTACGATCGTTGTCTATTCCCCCTTTGGTCTGGATACCGACGCGGCCCTTATATCCTGTGATCCCATTGTCACCATTATATTGTGGCTCGATATCATCGATACGCATGCGGTACCTGTTCTCGCGGTCGTCCCGCCAGTTGTACATAGCATTGGCATAGAGGCTGTGGTTTGGGCTCAATTTAAAATCAAAGGCAGCTGCCACACTGCGGCGGATACGCTGTACATCGTATTTCCGGATGTCCATCTCCTCGACAAATGTGTTGCCGAAATCATCCTTCGCCCATACCGCTTCGACATTGTCCGATCCGTACACGTTATTATTGTAGGAGCCGCTCAGCACCATACCAATGGCCTTTTTGGCAAAGCGGTTGCCATACACAAATGCGCCGGTGTACAGCGCTTTGTCGCGGATCGGATTATAACCAGAAGACAAGGTAGCCGAGATGCGCTCCCCATTGGGTGAGGCACGGGTGATCAGGTTGACCGAGCCGCCTATGGCATCGGCATCCATATCTGAGGTCAGCGTTTTATTGACTTCGATACTCGAGATCATGTCCGACGGAATCAGATCCATCTGTACCCGCCTGTTGTCCCCTTCGGCAGAAGGTATGCGGTCACCATTTAATGTCACTGAATTCAGTTCGGGAGCCAGTCCCCTGATGATGATGTTGCGCGCTTCACCCTGATCATTCTGCATCGTGATGCCGGGGACACGTCGCAGTGCCTCACCAATATTGGCATCGGGAAAACGGCCTACCTGATCGGACGAGATGATATTGGTGATATTGGATTTATTTTTCTGCTGATTGAGCGCCCGCGCCTGCCCCCGTGCGCGGTCGCTGAGCACCTCCACCTGGTCCATCTGTATAGCGGCATCTTCCAGGATCAAGTTGACGGTTGAATTGCCTCCCTTGGTCACGGTGACTTCCTTACGCTGCGGCTTATAGCCCATATATACAACTTCAACGATATAGGTCCCTTCAGGCACTTTCAGAAACTCAAAATCCCCTGTCTGGTCGGAGACCGTATAGCGGTTGCCCACATTGAGCCGCACTGAAGCTCCCGGAAGAGAAGCCTTTGTCATGTTCTCCATCACTTTACCGGAAATAACGCCCGTACCCTGCTGCGCATGGCACCATATGACCGTTAAAAAGATCAGTAATGAGGTAAAAAGTGTTTTCATCTTTGCTTAATTATTTGATTTTGGTTTTCATTGTCGACTGCTGCGAAGTTGAAAATTATTCGGGTCAGCAAGGTCCAACGGAGCGTTACAAAAAGGAACCATGCATAAACAACCCGTTATCAAAACATAAACAGCGGACTGAAACGCTATCACAAACACCTAAAAATCAAAACTTTCCAAAGATTGAAAATATCCATTAAGAAATTGTTTCGTTAACAATAACAAAAGATTAGGGATGCCTTGGCAGGCACTAATGCTTCAGGTCGTGGGTCCCGAGCCGGTTTCAACCAAACGCAGTAAGGAAGAGGGCAATAAAGCAGCCTTCGGGAGTTAAATCCCCTGCATCATCTGGTGGGTAAATAACTTCGGATAATTTCTCGGCAGCTCGTAGCGCCAGTTGTGGAGCGAGAAATGATCATTTCTGATCCTACCATCCGGGTCCATCAGAATGTACCGCGGTATCCCATTAAATTTAAACAGCTCACGGAGGCCCAAATATTCATCTGCCGAGACAATATAACTTTCGTGCATCAGATTTTTGACCACATAGTCGTTGTAGAAGTTCATATCCGGCGTGCCGCTGCTGTCGGTTACAAACACAAATACAAGGTTGGGATTGTCCTTGAGTTTTATCCGCTTTTCGCGCATGGATTCAATTCCTGCACGGCAGGGGCCGCACCACTGCGCCCAAAAGTCCACGATGACCACTTTGCCGCGATATTTGTCCGTCAGCTTTTTGAATACGGCAGCGGCAGCCGTCTGAGGCAGGACATATCCATCCGCCGATCTCTTTATCCGTGCCGTCAATGCCAGAGCCTCATCCTTCAGGTCCTTATTCGTCAATCGCTTCAACAGCCTCGCTGAAATGACATTGATCAGGGCCGTGTCCTTAACAGCAGAGATATTAGCCTTCAATGTTCTGAGCTTGGCCACTTCGGTCAGCAGAGTACCCGCCAAGGCCGGATTGGCCACTTGATTAACTGAATCCAGGATCGCATACTGATCAGCACCTCGCCCTGCATTCAGTAGTTGATAATATCCTTCAGGCTGAAATAAGGGAGAATACTCAAACCGGTTGATAAAAGAAGAAAATTGAGGTGTGACCAACATTGTGCGGTCATTAAGATCTAGCCGCTTGATAAAATCAAAATAATCGGCCGGAGCTTGCCTAAGGTAAGGGTTTAACGTATCCTGTCTTGCAAAATTGGCACGGTATATTTCGGCGTCCATGAGCTGCGCCGCATAATTTATGGCCACGTCCGCGCGAATCAGCTGCTTTACTTTGGCCGTGTAGCTGGACTGTGCCAGACGATCACTTACCTCCCCCTGCACGCTATCCCATTTGGCGAGCAGCAGCTCCTTGGTCTGCTGCAGCGGTCTTTCCTTCAACATTTTTTCGATGTTGTCATAAAATGCCCTCCGATTGTCTTGCCATTTAAAATCAAGCAGCTGCTGGTTTTCCGCAGCCAAGGGGCCCTTATACTGCAACAATTGAAGTTTATTGTCCGGAGCCACCCTGAACAGCATGGCCAGCGTATGGCCAGGTTCGATGTAATAGTTATATACATTATCGTTGAGCATCAGATAAGACATCTGGGGAAACACGGCCGGATAGCTGACCTCAAAACGACCGTCGGGATAGATCTGGATCGTGGATGGATATTCCTCCCTGGTCAGTAAGTTGTCGCTGTAAATGATGCCGCTACTAAACCCCATCGTCGTTTTATAGCCGTCTATATAGCCAACAATACGGACAGAATCCCTTCTGAAAAAACTTCCTTCGTAATTCTTCAGCACGGTCCCGGCTTTCGCCTTTTGGAGCTGCTGCTGTATCCAGAGGTTGGGATCGGATGTAGATGTCTGCTGAGAAGCGGTCTGTGCCGAAGCAAAAGAAAAACCCAGGAAAATAAAAAAGATAATGATCTGGCCCTTCATCATTTATGGTTTTGATCCTTTAAGTTAAGGATTTATTTTTTAATGCTGGTAAAATAAATGCCTGAAAGACTTTGAGCAGACAAACATTATCCCTATATTCAGGTATTCCAAGCCTATACTATGGAAACTGACCTTTCGCTCAATGCCCGAAAATTCGAGGAATACTTCGACCGATGGAGCCCCAAAGTATACCAGTATGCGCTCCATAAAACCAGATCGTCCTACCTGGCCGAAGAAACGGTGCAGCGCGTTTTCATCAAGCTCTGGCACAACATGTGCCACAAAAATGTTGAGGCCAGCATAGAATCCCAGCTTTTCTGTATCACGCGGACCACCGTCATCGACTTGGTCAAAGCCGAATACCATAGAAACAAACTCCTGCAGTGCCAGCCCGCTCCGATCCTACAGTATAGTCCCCAGGAGGACTATCAGGCCAAACAGCTTGCCAGTGGGCTGCAGCAGATTGTCGAGACATTGCCCTACAGGCGCCGGCAGATCTTTATGCTGAGCCGATTTTCCCAGCTATCGCACAAAGAGATTGCACAAAAATTGTCCATTTCCACCAAAACAGTAGAAAACCAACTGGCGCTCGCTTTAAAAACCATCCGAAAGGCGCTGTTTATCGGCATCTTGATGCTGACAAATTTGTAATTTTTTTTTGGGGGATACGCGTTTTTCAATCGTAATCTTTCTATATGAAGATTACAAAAACACTGATTGACAAGTATCTGAGCGGCGGAGCAAGCGCAGAAGAAGTCACTGCTATAGAAAATGCTCTGGCTAATCAGGAACTTGACCTGGCCGACTACATGCCGGAGTCAGAGTGGCAACAGCAGGACAGGCCGCCGGACTTTGACAACAAGTCCACTCTAAAAGTCAGTCTGTTTAAACAATTGGGCCTCGGTGGCGGCAGTCACCATACCGCTAAATGGTTGCGCTATGCAGCGGCTATATTGACGGCCGGCATTGGCCTGTGGCTGGCGTATACCCAGCTACCGTCACCAGAGCCCATCACTGCCCAGCGGGCTGCCTCACCACCGAGTGTTCCGTCTCCTGTACAGACGGGCAACCTGTATTACATCAATTCGGGCAACACGGTGCTTTCGTTGACGGCGCCCGACGGCTCCGGAATTGAGCTCTATCCCAATTCCGAAGTCAAATTCAGCGCTGATTTCAGTAGCACGCAATCGCGTGACATCCAGTTAAAAGGGAAAGCCAGATTTACTGTAGCCAAAGATAAGAGTAAGCCCTTCCGGGTGCATACGACTGGACTAACCACGACTGCACTAGGCACTATTTTTACTGTAGATGCGCTCGGTACGTCCATCACGAAAATAAAGTTGCACGAAGGGCGCATTGAAGTGCAGGGCACCCGTCAACATCCGGACGGCAATGCGCTGAAGCTACAGTTTATGCCCGAGGAGGAGATCAGCATCAGCCGCGACCAGCAGATTGTTGCCGAGACACGCATCACTGCCACACGGAGCAGCCAAAGAGGGTCGTACCGCAACACCGCCGGACAGCTATTTTTCAAGAACCTGCCGCTGGAGGATGTGCTCTGTATCATCAGTCACAACTACCCCGTCAAGCTAAATTACGATGCACAAGATATTCAGGACAAATACTACAGCGGCACCTACACCGACACGGCAGAGGTTTACCGGCGTATACTCGCGGATATCCAGCAGCTTCACCGGATCAGCATAACGATACAGAACGAATAAATTCACTATTTAACCCATAAATTATGCACAATTATTTACCTTTCAGGCATCGTGTTCTCACTATGCTGCTGTTAAGATCCAGCATTCGTGCCGATGTCAACTGGGCACTCCGTCTTGGTCTCATGGGCCTGCTATCGTCGAGCTGTCTCGTCGCTCAAGCACAAGAGCAAGCATCAATTACCGGAATCATCAAAGATGAGGCCGGCAGGCCGATACCCTCGGCCACCGTCACGGTCCACAATGCGGCAAGCGGGCTGAAAAAAAGCACCACCAGCAGACCCGATGGAACCTTTGCACTGGATCAGATCCCTCCCGGTCAGGGTTACAAGATCAGTATATCGTCGATCGGGTATCAGAGCAAGGAACTTACGGATTATACCATTACCGAAAGGGATAAACTTGCGATCACGATCAGCCTGGAGTCTGTAGCCGAAAATCTGCAGGAAGTCGTAGTCACGGCACTTGGGATCAAACGGGAGAAAAAAGCTCTCGGTTATACCGTCGCAGAACTCAAAGGCGATGAACTGACACAGGGCAAGGAGACCAATGTGGCCAATGCGCTATCGGGCAAGGTGGCCGGCGTGCAAGTGAGCCGTGCGGCCTCGGGCGCCGGAGGATCCTCGAAGGTCGTCATCCGCGGCAACAATTCCCTGATCGGCAACAGTCAGCCTCTGTATGTTGTTGACGGCGTGCCTATAGACAATCAGAATATCTCCTCCCCCAACCAGTCGGGCGGCACAGATTATGGTGACGGCATCGGCAACATCAATCCCGAAGATATTGAAACCATGTCGGTGCTGAAGGGCCCCAATGCCGCGGCATTGTATGGGCAGAGAGGCAGCAATGGGGTTATCCTGATTACGACAAAATCAGGGAAAGCCGGAAAAACGCGGTTTAACTATGGGACAGACTTCTCTTTGGGCAATGCCCTCGTGCTGCCCGATTTTCAGAATGTCTATGGCCAGGGGCTGAACGGTACCTTTACCCACTTCCGAAAAGACGATGGCACGATTGTTTCGATGAGTGATGCCCTCAAGTTTGGTTACAGCGGCCTACCCAAAATGAGCGCCGGGCGCGACCGTACCACTCGGGGTAGCTGGGGTGCCAAAATGGAAGGACAAACCTACGAAGATGCCTATGGTCATGTTCTGCAGCTGACTCCCCAGGCCGATACCTACGGGTCATTCTTTCAGACGGAAAAACAATTTGTCAACAACCTAAGTATTGACGGGGGAACCGACAAAGTTAACTATCGCTTTTCTTTTGCCAATACCGATGTGAAGGGCTATATCCCGACCAATACACTCAAAAGAAACAACTTCGGGCTGCGAACGCAGGCCAAGATAACCGACCGTTTTCATATCGACATTAAGGCCAACTATATCGCTCAGAAGGGACAAAACCGGCCGACCATGGCCGATGCGGCGGACAATCCCGCCTACCTGTTTATCAGTCAGCCGCGCAGCCTGGGCAACGATATCCTCGCCCAGTACAAATGGACTGCGGAGGAGATAAGCCGGCAGCTTGGCTTTTCAGGGCTGACAGAAGGGCTGGAAAAGACCTATGCGACCAACAGTTCCACGGCCAACCCCTTCTGGACGATCCACGAAAACCACAACGAAGACCGACGCGACCGCCTCATCGGTTTGCTTCGGCTCAGCTATGATGTTGCGCCATGGCTCAAAGTGACAGCCACCGGGGGAACAGACTACTACACGGACCAGCGTTTCCGCTATCGTCCGATCAACACCTACCAGAGCTTAAACCGAAAAGGAGATATCCGCGAAGAAGTGATCCGCGCCCGTGAGGACAACTACGATATTCTCGCCAGCTCCAACTTTAAGCTCGCGGAAGATCTAAAGTTAAGTGTCAATCTCGGTGCCAGCCATCAAAACAGATATCTGCGTATGACTGGCAATTCGGGCAATCAGTTTATAGTACCCGATCTCTTTGTGATCAACAATACAACTACCAATACCTATATTTTCGACCTGATTGAGTCCAAGATCAATTCAGCCTATCTTTCCGGACAGTTCAGTTACAAGGACTACTGGTTTGTCGATTTCTCTGCCCGCAACGACTGGTCTTCCACATTGTCCAAAGAAAACAGCTCCTTCTTTTATCCTTCCATCAGTTCGAGTCTCGTCCTGTCAGATGCCTTCAAATGGCAGTCCGAGGCGCTATCCTTTGCAAAGATCCGGGCTTCCTGGGCTCAGGCCGGCAGTTCGGGCAATCCTTACCAGCTGACGGGCACCTATAGTCTCAACCAGTATACCCATGGTGGAGTGCCCATGGCGTCCTATACCGAAATCATTCCCGACCCCAACCTAAAAAACGAGCTGACCACCTCCGTTGAAGCCGGGGCCGACCTGAGATTCCTGAAGAGCAGGTTATCCTTCTCTTTCACCTACTATCAGGCAAAGACCAAAAATCAGATTCTTGATGTGCCCATTGCCCCTTCGAGCCTGTATGTGAAAAATAGAATCAACGCCGGCGAGATCAGCAACAGAGGTATTGAGTTTGTGCTGGGGGCGACGCCCCTGCGGACCGAATCGGGCTTCGAATGGAATACCACCTTCAACTACAACCGCAACCGCAATAAAGTCGAGTCGCTCTACCCCGGCGTAGAAAGCTTCCTGTTGGCCACGGATCGCGGGATCAATGTTGTAGCCGAAGTTGGCAAACCATTTGGCCAGCTGATCGGCACGCAATTCGCCTGGATCAAAGATGCACAGGGAAATAGGCTGATCGATCCGGCCACAGGGCTGCCCCTGCGTACTGCAGGTCGCGTGCAGACCGACCTTGGAAACGCGCAGCCCGACTGGCTTGGAGGATTTGCCAACACCCTTAAGTACAAAGGCTTCAACCTGTATGCTTTGGTCGATATCCGGCAGGGCGGAGTCGTGTTTTCGCAGTCCAATCGCGAACAGATCATTTATGGAACCACGCAGAAAACAGTAGCAGGACGTGACGGCACCTACGTTGCCGAAGGCATGGTGGCGCAGCAGGACGGTTCCGGAAACTGGACAAGTACCGGTACCAAAAACACGAAGCAGGTCAACGCACAAGATTACTGGAACATGGTTGCCAGCGACAAGGAAGTCATGGTCTCTGAGGAGATGGTCAATGATATGAGTTACATTGCCATGCGCGAAATCAGCTTATCCTACACTTTTCCCAAAAAGCTAATACCCCACCGAGTGATCAACTCGCTCAAACTGGGCGTTTATGGCCGCAACCTCTTTTACTTCCAGCGAAAGACGGACGGGTTTTCCCCTGAAGCTTCCGCCTTCAACGTGAACAACAGTTCCATAGGTATTGAGTCTACGTCGTTGCCGATGATGCGCACATTTGGTATTAACCTTACCGTCGGCTTGTAAATCGTTCATTGCGCAACCGGACAGTGCGCTCATCAAACCGCACCGGTCGGCAGTCGTAAAGCGAGCCCATGAAACAATTATTGTATAATTTAAAGAAGACAAACGGATGAAAACGATATTATTGAAAAATACATTTGCGGCCGTGTTGATGCTGTTGACAGGACTGAGCTCCTGCACCAAAGATTTCGAGCGGATCAACACGCCACCCACCTCGGTCACGGCCGTAGACCCTGCGTTATTGCTTGCTCGCATCCTGCGGGATGGTACTTTCCAGGAATCGGGCGAACTCCCGAACAATAAATTTGGATCCTGGATACAACATTGGGCAGGAGGCCCTGTTGTACCGGTATCCCGATATTTCGAGGGTCCTGAAAACCTGATCTGGTCGCAGCACTATACCTTGCTCCGCAATATTGTACAGATCAAGCAAGAGCTGGGCGGCAAAGAAAATAGTCCCGAAGGACGTAGCAAGCTGGCCATTGCCGAGCTCTACGAAGCCTACCTCTACCAGCGGCTGACCGATCTCTTCGGCGACATTCCCTACACTGAGGTGACCACAAGTAATAAAGAGATCAATCGCACTCCGAAATTCGATAAACAGGAGGCGATTTACCCTGCATTGATCCAGCGGGTAGATGCAGCGCTGGCGAAGCTCAACGATGGCGATCAGACCTACGGGTCTTCTGATTTTTTCTACAAAGGCAATATTGCAAAATGGAAAAAGTTCGGCAATTCGCTCAAGCTGAGGCTGGGCATGCGCATGCGGTATGCAAACTCCAGTCTGGCGCAAAAGACGGTCACTGAGGCCATGACCTCGCCCATGGGGCTACTTTCGAGCAACAGCGACAACGCAGCGGTTGCCACATTCAACGATGCTCAGGCCGAGAATCAAAACCCAATTCTACGACAGATGACGACCGGCAGTGCCGACCTGCGGTATCTGGCCAATACGCTGGTGGACAAACTAAAAGAATACAATGATCCGAGGCTGAGCCTGCTCGCCGAGCCGGTCAATATCGGTGGAACCATAACCTATCAAGGTATTGGAGTCGCCCTTACTGACGACCAGCTATCCCAATTGATCCGTGCCAACTATTCCACAGCCAACAAATCGACATGGTTTAGTCTGACCTTCAGTCCCATTCCGAGCTATTCGTTTACCTATTCGGACGTTTGCTTTTACAAAGCTGAAGCTGCACTGCTTGGATGGGGGGCGACGAGCGCTGACGCGCAGACCTACTTTACCGAAGGTGTAAAGGCTGCTTTGGCTCTGCCCCCATATAACCTGGCGTCAGTACCAACAGCCTATGCGCAGACTGTGCTTAATCTGAATGGGCTGACCGATGATCAGAAAATGGAGCGTATAGCGACCCAGAAATGGATCCATCTTTTTGGCAGGGATATGGAGGCCTTCGCCGAGTGGCGGCGCACAGGCTACCCGAGGCTGACCCCCGGACCTAATACCGGTTCGACCAATGGCCAGATTCCCAGACGCGCGATCTATTCCAGCGAAGAAGCGCAACTAAACGAGGCCAACCTAAAAGAAGCCGTGTCCAGGATGAGCAATGGTGACTCATTCCTGTCGAAAGTGTGGTGGGACAAAAAATGAGAGGACAACCGGCAGGTAAACACGAATAAAATAGGGCTTTCCAAAACGACGGAAAGCCCTATTTATTCGATTCTCAAGCAGGACGTTCATCCCTGCCCGTCCCAAAGGAAATTGCTGCTGCGTCGCAGGAAGAAAAAAAGATCTCTTCCACGGATAGCCCTCATCTGATTCACTCATATCCTTTTAATACATCATCCAACATCCGGTTCAGGGAGTATGTTCCCCCACCTGACAGGTACCAGACGTTCGGGTCCACATGAATAATACGGTTGTTCTTGAATGCATTGGTTTTCTGAATCAATGCATTTTCTATTTCGTCTTTATCGGTCTTCTCTCCCAGCATGATCTCATTCCTGTCGATGATATACAGTATATCAGGATTGACACGGCTGATATACTCACTCGATACCACCGTTCCGTGTACCCCTGCCTGCTTATTTTCATCCGCCGGTACAGCTTTCAGGTCGGTATACAGAAACCCATACCTGGAGTTGTTGCCAAATGTACTGAAAGCGCCCGCATTGTACATCAATACCATGCTTTTCTTCGGGCTGGCGCTTATGGTTTTTACTGCTGTTTCGATTTTACGTTCTATTTCAGCTACTTTCTGGTCTGTCTTACCCCGAACGCCGAAGATGTCACCGATGGTATTCAGATTGTCGATAACAGATTGCATGTAATTTTCGTTTTTGACGCCAAGATAAATGGTGGGAGCAATTTTTGACAGTTGTTCATATTCTCTGGACGTTACTGCCGAAATAACCACCAAATCGGGCTTTATCTGATTCACCCGCTCCAGATTAGGCTGGATGATCGAGCCGGCATCCTGTACATTCGGATCTTTTCTATATTTTTCAAGATGCTTTGCCATGTAATCTTTGGGAATACCCGCCACCGGGATGTGTAGTTCATCCAGCGTTTCCAATGTGCCCACATCAAATACCACGACTCTCCGGGGCTGTACAGGCACTTGGGCCGTACCCAATTCGTGCTGCACGGAGACAGTCTCGCCCGCGGCTGTCCGGCTTGGATTGTCACAGGCCGTGAAAGTCAATATACTAGCCGCAAATAGTATGTTAAAAAGGTTTTTATTCATATGCGATGATTTAGAAAATTATACATGTTATATCTTATAATAATTACATAGTACTGTCGTGTCATTCCGCATAATGCGGAAGTCAATACCATATAGCTTCCGGAGCATTTCTTCGTTTACCATATGCGCTGTCTCACCGCAGAAGACGACCTCTCCCCCTTTGAGACCGACGATATAGTCCGAATAGTTCGCCGCGAAATTAATATCGTGGATCACCGCGATGACCGTCCTGCCAAAATCCCTGACCAGTCGGCGGACCGTCTGCATGATATCAACAGCATGTTTCATATCGAGATTATTGAGTGGTTCATCCAGCAAAATATATTCGGTATCCTGAGCGATGATCATTGCCAAAAATGCGAGCTGTCGCTGTCCGCCGCTTATTTCATCTATGTAGGCATCCCGGATAGCCGAAAGATCCATCATGGCGATGGCATCCTCTATTTTTTGATGATCTTCCTGATTCAATCGCCCCTGGCTATGCGGAAAGCGACCGAAACCGATGATTTCGGACACTTTTAGCTTGAGGTCAAATACATGATGCTGCTTGAGAAAGGACAGCTTTTTGGACAGCGTGCTCAAAGGATAACTGTTGAGCCCTATTCCGTCCAGGGTTATTGTTCCTTGTCCAGGTTTTTCCAGACGGGCGACGAGCGACAACAGCGTGCTTTTCCCAGCACCGTTGGGGCCAATCAGCGACACCACTTTTCCTTTCGGGATGGACAGGCTGATATTTTTCAGGACGGGATGCTGTCCATATTTTTTGCAAATTGATTGAATTTCTATCATATTATTTCCGAAGCTGTTTGATCATAAGGACAAAAAAGTAACTCCCCCCAAGCAGATTGATAAGTACACTGAGGCTGTGTCTATAATTAAGGATATGTTCGATGGCAAACTGGGCTCCGGTCATCAGTATCAATGCAATTCCGGCAGCCAATCCAATGGTCCGCGCATGAGAGGCTGTGGCGGACAGCCTGTAGGTAATACCGGAGACAAATATGCCAACGAAGGTAATCGGCCCGACAAGAGCCGTGGACACGGATACCAGCACTGAAATAGCCAGAAGCTGTTTTCTAACAAGGTCATCATAGTCCACCCCGAGGCCGAGAGCGTACTCCCTGCCGAGGCTGAGCACGTCCAAATACCGGAAATAACGCTTGACATACAGGAGCAGGGCAGCCACAACCAGCAAAGCGATAGCCAGTGTATCTATCGACGTCCGTCCTAACGAGGAGAACATGGCGCTCTGCACATATCCATACTCGTTTGGGTCGATGGCCATCTGTAGGAATTGCGTCGTTGCACTAAAAAACATGCCCAGCACCAGACCGATCAGAAGAATATAGTACACGTTTTTCTTATGGTTGCGAAACAGCAATACATATAGAGCGAACGAATACGCTGTCATGATCGCCGTCGAAAAAACAAAACCCCACAGTTTTGAGCGCACGAGTTCACTACCGGAGCCTAAAGCCATCAACATCAGGACCTGTGAGAGCACAAAAAGATGTTCATAGCCCATCAATGACGGCGTCAGGATCCTGTTTGCCGAGATCGTCTGGAACACGATGGTGGAATAGGCCAGGGTCAGACTGACCAGTACCAACGTAAATAGTCGCTCCAGCCTACCTGTCATGATGAAAACGTCGCTTATATCGGCGCGAAAAAACACAAATAGCACCATCATGAGCAGGGCTGCCAGATTTATGATCACTGCCTGTCTGCTCATCTTCCTTTTCTGATTAAGATGAACAAAAACAGCAGCGCGCCCAGCGAACCGACGATCATACTGCAGGGTATCTCGTAAGGATAAATTACAACCCTGCCCATGATATCACAGACAACCAGCGTTATCGCACCGTAACAGGCCATGTAAGGCAGGTTCTTCCTTAAATTGTCGCCGTGTATGAGCGATACCAGATTGGGGATCACCAGATCGATGAACGGAATAGAACCTACGGTTAGCAGGGTTATGCTGACCATGATGGATGTGAGCATCAGTCCTACGCAGGTTACAGCCATGTAATTAACCCCTATGCTGGAAGTAAAATCCCTGCCCAGCCCCACGATCGTAAAACGGTTGGCATAGCAATAACAGACAGCAAACAGCGGTAGCAGGATATAGATCACCTCGTATTGCCCCTTCAATGTTTTGGCAAAATTGCCCACCATCCAGCTTTCCATATTCTGAACAATGTTGAACTGCACGCCAATGACATTAGCGAAGGCATTCAGGATGTAACCGTACATCACGCCAAAAACCGGTATAAGCACAGTGCTCCGTTTGACAACCGGGATCATGGAAAAGGTAAAGAGTGCAGTCAGCGAAAAACAGAAGAACATACCAAAAATAAGTTTTGTCAATAATCCCGACTGCGGAAAAAACAGCAGGCCGAACAAAACACCCAGTTTGGCAGCATCCAAGGTCCCCGCCGTTGTAGGGGATATAAACTTGTTCTGCGTAAGCTGCTGCAGGATGACACCGCAGATGGAGAGCCCTGCCCCTGTCAGGATCAGCGTTACCGTACGCGGGATACGGCTGATCCATAGCACATCGCGATTACCTGCCCCCGGGTGGAACAAACTGGCCAGATCCAGCCGTTCCACACCCAACAAAACGGAGACAGCAGCAAAAAGTATTAAACAGCACAGCAGCAAAGACCAACGCACTTTATATAAACCTATCTGGATTCGAAAAATAAAATAGTTGTCTCCTCATGTGCATAAGGTTTATGCCAGGAGCCTTTAGGGATGACCACAAATTCACCCGTTCCGACCTCGATGCTATCCCCATCGGCAAATTCGATGAACAGCACACCCTCGACCACATAAAATAGCTTTTCACCATTTTCATGTGTATGCATTTCAAATTCGCCTTTGATCTTCGCCATATTGACCACATGATCATTAACCCCGGCGACCTGCTTGAGCGACCAGAGTTCCTTCAATGCCGCCGATTCATCGTTTAAATTTACTTTCAAGATTTCCATATATGATTATTTATTTTCCAAACGGACAAAGCCACTTACTTCCCCTCCTCTGATGACATTAAAAGCCGGTGAGGCAGTGTGATCTGACAAATTCACACGATAATATCCATTGAGTCCCTGTGTCCGGTTTACCACCCGTAAAAAGACCTGATTATCAACAACCTCCACATTACCGGTAGAAAGCCCAAAGACCGTCAGCGGTGCACCGGTGATCTCCGTAGCTTTTTTAGTGGCGATATCCACTTCAAAAAATTTATATATATTGGTATTCAGGTTGGTCAGTCCCGGAACAATAATTTTATCCTTCGAACAGTCCACATATAACTTGCCGTTCAGCTCCCTGAAACTCCACAAAAGTGCCCCTTCCGGCATCCCTAGATCTGTCGCGCTCAGCTCCCAGTTTTTGTCAAAATCAGTTTCACCGGCCTTGATCCTGAAAATAAAGGATTTTTCAGCCTGGAGAATTTTGTCCTCATTGGTATTCCAGCCCGTTGTCAATACATATAATGCGCCGTCGCTTCCCTTGATCCAGGCAGGGAACTCGGAGGTAGAATAACCGTGATTTTTGGCTACTGGATGAATGATGGCCTTTTCCACCCTTTCCGTAGCAATGTCCACGACAGCCAGGCGGTAATTGCGGGTATTATCATTATGCCCATTACCATCTTTGCGGGAATAAGTTACATTGACAAATAACTTGCCCTCCTTGGCAATCAATGTCTGGTTACCGATGTATACATTGGTACTGATGTCCGTTCCTTTTTCAACGACTGATGACAAGTCAATTTCTCCTGTCCGTTGCATCGTCGTCGGATTGAACTTTTGAATCTTGGTTTTGCCGCGGTCTGCATCGAAATAAAAGCCGGTGGTTTCATCTACCTCAAGATGCTGGGCGGAGGTGCCGCACTTAATAAAGCCCGTTTCCTCGAATTTTCCGTTTGCACCGATTCCATAACGGACAATGCCCGTTTCACCTGACAGTCTCTGCCGGTTGAACATCCAGTTTTTGAATGTACGGAAGCCGCCATAATTTCGGGACTGCAAGGAATAGCCGCCGATGTTGTCTACCTCACCTGCCGGGACCTCATTATAGGCCGCATAATAGCCCGAACCATCACTCACTGCCCACTCGGCGGTTAGCAGGACATATTTTTCGTTCGTCGCAGGATTATTGCCATTTCCCTCACCGGAGGTTTCGTCTTTCTTACAGGAGATGAGTGCCGTGCCAGCCAGCAGAACCAGCGCAAATGCACTTAACAGATGTTTTCTCATGATTGTATTGGTTTCAGTTATTAATATTTCAGGATATAGTTTAATTTCAGGTGGAAGCTACGGCCAGCGTTCTGAACTTTAAAGTTGTCAAACACAGCTGCATCAAATAGGTTCTTGCATTCCACATTGACGGTCAAGGGCAATGCGGACTCTGGCTGCCATAGCAGTCCGACAGCATGTACCGTCTGTGAAGGAATAATATTGGGAGCATCGACCTTGGCTTTGCCCCAAAGCCCCAAAAATCCATCAGGTTCTGTATTTCTGGGAATGTAATTCAGATAGTATTGGTGCACATAGGCCATGTTATAGTAGGCCTGTAGCTTGTCCCTTTTCCTGAACACATTGGAAAAAGCCGATGATGCGCCGACATTCGCAAAACAATAAGGCGTATTCCGCAGGCGAGCTCCCTCCAGATAATCCATCAGGGGATTGTCGATATGGTATAAGCGGAAGTCCTGATAGGTACCATTGGCGTATAAGGAAAGCCAGGATCCAGGAGTGTATCGGATATCCGCCTCAAAGCCTATTCCCCGCACAGATTCGACATTGACACTTTGCGAATACAGCAAATTGACAGGCACTGTGATGATCATATCTTTGGTGATCCGGTAGAAACTGTTCAGTTCGATATCAACCTTATCGTTTGGTCTCGTTCGGATACCTATGTTTCCGTTGGTACTTTTCTCGGGCCTAATGGCAAAATTAGACAATACATATGCACCATTGCCGAGGATCTCGGTCTGCTCAGGCAGCCGCGTCGCCAATTCGCCTGAAAGCCTCAGATAAGTGCGTTTGGATAAATTGTATTTAATGGACTCCGCGACACCAAGTTTCGATACATCCGCCCTGGACGTATTTTCGTTGAGGTATCCGGTATTGATATTGACTTCCTGCCCCGCAGTTTTTGCATAATAGTATTTTACCTGGAACAGATTTTCCAGCTTATTTTCCAATAATTCGGTTTTCCAGCCCAGACCGGCAACCACTTTCTGATAGCTTGCCGGCAGGGACTGCAGGTCCACAGGGTTGCTTCCCGCGGTCGTGGGACCGTAAGGATCCTTTCCCGTACGGCCGTAATCGTTATATACTACATTGAATGATAAGCTACTATTAGCGGCAGTTCGATAGACCAATCCTGTCCGTGATGTAAAGTTCGAGTACGTATACGATGCTAAGGTCGGGTTGCCGGATTCACCGCGCCTGTTGGCATCCACTGGTGGATGATAGGTCCCGTACCAATCGTACGAGCCGCTTAACGTATCGATCTGACGGCCGCGGATCCTGCTGTATACCAAAAACTGGTCTATCGTTAATTTATGATCCCAAAAATCTTTCTTATAACGTACTGTCGGAATGATGGCTGCATGTTCACTTGCTTTGGCTGCTCCGAAAGGCTTTTCCATCAAGGCCGCGAACTGGTTATCGCGATCAATTCGAAAAGCTGTCCACCCCACACGGAGCTCATCTGCCCAGCTCAGATTGGACCAGCCCCCATAGAGCTCAGCATACGCCTGTTTAAACTGATTGTGAAATAATCTGACAGTCTCCGCAGACACCGTCGATTTGTCCGGATCGGGGATATTCGCGGTCACTTTATAATCATTATCCGAATAATTATAGAACCCATCCAGGCCCCAGTAAAAATGACTTTTTCCGGCACTGCTTTTCAAGTTGACGGAGGCACGATGTGTGTTAAAGGATCCTATTTCATAGGATAAGGCCGCATATCGTGAACTTTCCGTTCTCGAGACCATATTGACGGCACCGCCGAGCGCGTCAGCACCGATTTCAGTCGGCAGCACACCTTTGTATACCTCCACCCTTTCCAGCATATTGACCGGTATAGACGAAATGTTATACGAAGCACCGAGGTAATCCGTGGGAATACCATCTTTAAATAGCTTGATGGACTTCCCCTGAAACCCGTTGAGCATGACGTTCGTATTGCTGCCCAGTCCTCCCGATTGCCGGACGCGTACACCCGCTGCACGATTCATCAGTTCCACCAAGGTTACAGCCTTTGCCTGGGCAGCCTTCGTATCTATAATCTCAGCCTTGACAAGCGCATTCCGCGCTTTTTGATTCCGGTTTTCCCCGCTTACATAAACTTCCGCAAGGCTGGTGATCTCGTCGACGAGAATAAACGATAGCCGGCTGTCGCGGTTCTTATGCAAATAAACATTTTTGACCTGGATCCCCTTACCCAAAAAGCCGGCCTGAATGCTGTATTCTTTGTCAGGCGGCAGGTCAAACGAAAAGCGCCCACTGCCATCCGTCGTGATCTGCATGCTATTGTTGCGCACGATGACTGTCGCTCCAGAGACAGGATGCCCTTTTTCGTCGTACACATAGCCCTTGATGAGGCCGCCTTTTGTCTGTCCTTCGACAGGACGTACCCCTATAAAAAGCAGCAGAAAAATATAACATAGACACTTGTGAATCGGCTTCATCAACAAACACTATTTAGAATTAGTTTAAATTAAAGCCAAAATTATCTATCTTTGCCTACGAAATCTGCAGCAATATGTACAAATTCTGCAATCGCGGAACCTAAGTTGGGGATGGGATCTCTTACTTGTTATTTACGAGGAAACAAGCTACCATGAATATAGAACTGTTGAATACGCATCGAAATGAACTGCTCTCGCTCCTGGAGGAGCCCGAAGGGTACGTTATTCCCAAGGAATATGACCTTATCGAGACGGTAGATATCAAGCAAGACAAGGACATGTACCTGGAACGCAGGCGTATTCATCTGGATGGTGTGTACATCAATGTGTACAAGCGGTCGCAGGCGCATGAGCGTGAAATATGGGTACGCTCTGACGCCCCCTATCTACAGATGCATTTTGAGATATCAGGAGGATCAGCTTATTATTTTCATCAGAACAAAACATTTGCAGTGCCGATTTCCGAAGGCGAGTTCAGCTTCTTTTATGTTCCGGAATTAAACGGCAGGTTGGTGGATCCACCATGTAAGGATGCCGTTACCGTCGAGATAGAAATTTCAGAAAAATGGATCCGGCAGCATATCGGGACATCCCCCTCCCCCGCGATGGATTTTGTCGATGACATTGCATCGGGCAGACCCGCATTGTTAGGAGGCAGATCGCATCTGATTTCGCCCCAGATTTTTCGTGCCGTACAGGATCTTTTGGAATGTCCCTATGCAGGAAACATCAAACGCCTGTATCTCGAGGCCAAACTCATGGAGTTATTGGCTCATCAACTTTTTCAGGTTCAGGGCACAGGAAAGGGCAGACAGCAGCAGCGCTACTCCAAAGCAGATATCGAACAATTGCATTTTGTCAGAGAAAAGATCATCTCCGACCTCACAAAACATCATAGTATTGATGAATTATCCTATTTGTCCCATATGAACCGAACGAAATTACAGGCGGGATTTAAAGAACTCTTTGGTGTCACGATACATGATTTTATTGTTGAGCAGCGGATGAATCTAGCGTACAAATTGCTGACCGAATCTTACGCTCATTATTGGAACATTTCAGAAATTGCAGGCAAAGTAGGCTACCAACGGAGCAATCATTTTTCTGCAGCCTTTAAAAAAAGATTTGGACTCTCGCCCAGTTCATTCTTAAAAAAGTAAAAGTCAGCTTGAACGTCTATGCCATCCCTTGCAGTGTACACAAGGCCTTTTTGCATTTCGCTCATCGAACAGGTCGTTCACTGGGCGTTTTTTGCAGTTCACCCCTCAAATAGGTCGTTCGCCCCTGAAAATATATTCACCCCTGAAAGTATAAAAGCCACATCTCACGATGTGGCTCCAATAAACACCTACAACTATTTGCCTGCTGTTTCCAGAAAATCTGCTGTTCTGGAGGGGCTCAGCAACTCCCAAAGGGAAGCAACCGTCCATCCCGGGGCGAAGATATCGTTGTAAAACCCTTTTCCATTTTTTCCATAATCCCAATTGGTATGCTGGACAACCTCCGGATAATAGCCCACTTTGGCTATATCGAAAAGACGGCCTTTCACCGGCATCAACTGTAACATCGAACTCTTGATGACATTTGAAAAAGCCGCCAGCCGCTGTTCTTTGGTTTCACCGGCGAGCCAGTCCAGCACAGCCGCAAATTCAAAAATAAACACATCGACGTGGTTGTTTTCCACAGATACATTTCCCCAGCCGCGGGATTTAAAGCCCACGTCGCCCAACATCTGTCCGGTGGCAAAGGGCACATCCCAGGTATAATACCAGGTCAGACAAAAATAGGCCGCTTTCTTACACTGCTCTACATAGTGCTGCCGCTCCTTTCCCTTACTGACCTGGGCCAGGTAATACATCGCTGTGGAGGCATACAAGGAAGCCTCTTTATCTTCGCAATTGGCATCCAGGGTCGACGAGAAGTAATCCGACCTGGAGATAATCTCCCGCTCGAGATAGGCCGCAGATAGCTGGGCCTGCCGCAGATATTCTTTTTGTTTGAAATACACAGAAGCCATGACCAGAGGCACGGTTGCCGACGGTGTACTGCCGCCACTGCCGTCTTTTACCTGAAGCTGATCATCAAATTTGCGCGGGAAGCTGCCGTCCGCCTGCTGCAGGGCAGCAAAGTTGGTCAACAGCCGTTTAATACGCTGCTCCCATTCAGGATGCTTCCGGCCCTTTTTCTTTTCGTAACAGAGATAATTCAGCACCGCAAAGATGCCCTCCGACTGTCTGCGGATACTGTATTCCTGGGTCTCGTTGCCGTGGGTAAAGTCCACAAACTCACGAAAAAATCCATTTTTGGTAAATCCATGCTGGAGATAGCTGTCAAAGATTGCCTTCGCATGGGCAACCAGCTCCGCTTGCTCCTGCGCTTCGCCATACTCCAGTGCGTTGTAGGCGTTGAGCAATACCCGTCCTACAAAGCCGACTTCTGCAGAGCCCGTGCTCTTGCAGTCGGCCGTGCGCATGTGTACACCTGAATAGTATTTTAATGGCTGGTTATCTACATAACTTTCCTTAAAGAAGTTTGCCAGAATGTCCTTCGCCTGTGCCGGTGTATAATCCGGTGTAAGTGCCGCCGGTTTTTGCCTGTCGAAGGAATAGGTCCATACTTTGGATACAAAATCACCGTAACTGGAGGCCTGTCCTTCGCTGATCTCCCAGGACAGCTGGCGTGTCTCCCCCTTTTCCAGTTTTTCAAAGGTGACAACCTCCGGAGCCAGCGTCAATTTTCGGAGATACGTCTTGGGAGCTTCATGATAAGGGAAGCCAAAGACCAGCGCCGGAGCGCCGCCTTCGTTTTTAAAGCCCGTAAATCCGAGATCCGTCTTCCCACTTAGGATAACTTCACCGCTCTGGTGTGTGGTCAGCGCATCCCGGTTGATTTTGTCCAGCCGGATAACCGTATAGTATGTATTGGACGGTGCATTGAATATACCGGTCAATGGTGTACTCAGGCGGTCCTCCCGTACCTGCCAGCTGTCACTGGTCTTAAATGAAGGCGCCTCCTGCGGCGAACGCATATTTTTATGATACCAGAAGCCGGGCATCAGAAATTCGCTTTCGGCATGCACATATTTTGGAATTCTAAACGTTTTTTCAAAATTAAAATATACCCGTTCTCTGGCCGTCAGCGACACGTTGACGATGGTTGTTCCTGCATTTTTAACAATGGTCTGCTTCACCTCCAGCGGTATGGCCTCAGCAGCCTCCAGCGTCTGCGCGCCTCTGTCGAGCAATTCGACACGCCTGGCCGGATTGCCCGGAGACTTCAGCAGGATCGCCTGGCTCATCTCCTGCGCAGTCAGCGCAAAGGCATTAGCGGCAAGTAAAAAAGAAATTAAAACCTGTTTTTTCATTCGAATGATTGTTTGTTGAGTACCCATTTCTGGCTATTATAGCTATAAAGTTGCTGATTTATTTTCTTTTTATTTTCGTTCGGATTATTTCCGGAGATATTTTCATGAGGGGGACCGCGTCGCTGGTCCAGGTCACATCAGCAATATACATGGCCCGAGGGTGGATGCTATCTTTGCTGTGATGCGCATGGAATACAATTTTGAGCTTACCCTCCTTATCGCGGAAAAGCGCGTTATGCCCCACGCCGACCAGATCTGCCGGTAGCTGCAGGATGGGATTGCCGGCATATTTTGTCCAGGGCCCTTCCGGCGAACTTGCTGTGGCCAGCCCGATCCCATAGCGCTGGCTTTCATAGCTATTGGCCGAGTAGGTCATGTAATATCGATCGTTGTGTTTGATCACAAAAGGTCCTTCATTCACCAGCCCCCAGTCCCTTTCCCATTCCTGGGATACCGCAATATGCTGTTTGAGGGTGCTGCCTTTGATCGTCTTCAGGTCCGCATCAAGCTCGGCGGACCATACGGCTGATCCATTGCCAAAACGCACAAAATACAGGTAGGGCGTCCCGTCCTCATCGACAAAGAGGCTATTGTCAATAGCCTTTTCGTTTTCCAGCATCGGCACTTTAGGCTGCTGAACAAAGGGCCCCAAGGGGGAGTCCGAAGTCGCCACACAGATGTGCTCGTCGGCACTGTAATACATGTAGAACTTCTTTTTATCCTTGATGTAATAGACCTCCGGCGCCCAGAACCAACGGCCGCCCCAGGAATCGCCGCTGTTCAGGGCCAGATTGCCCGCCTTGCTCCAATAACGCAGGTCGTCTGAGGTATAGACTTCAATGCCATTTTCGGCATTGGTGCCGTAGGCATAGTAGGTGCCTTCATGCAGCAGAATAAAGGGATCCGCCAGTGGAACGGCGGGTTCGAACACAAAATCACTCTTTTCGGATTTTGAGCAGCTGAAGCTATAAAGCGAAAATAGCAGCAGCCAACAGATATATATCGTTTTTTTCATATGCAAATATGTATTTCAGGAGCTCACTACGCTCCGTGTGCCTTGTAAAAATCCTTTGGAATGTCCAGCCATTGTCCTTGCTGTTTGCTGTGTTGCAATCCTGACAGTGCAGTTCCGTACAGGATATCAGCATTAATAATTCGGATTTTGTCTGACATTTGGGTTATTGTTGACTTCATCCGAAGGAATTGGCAATGCGCGGTGTTTTCCGATGGTAAAATTGTTGAAGTCCGCATCCCTTTGTTTCAATTCGGCCAGTCCTTCCTGCGAGTCTACCAGTCCCCATCGCTTCAGATCCGCCCATCGGTGTCCCTCCGTGGCAAGCTCCAGCACCCGTTCGGTCTGCAGTCTTTTTAGGAATGCCGTCCGTTCAGCTGCCGCTTCCGGATGGTTGACGGCCAGTTTGGGCATATTCACCCGCGCCCGCACACGGTCCACCAGGGCCACAGCCTCTGACAGCGAACCGTTGGACGCAGCGATACATTCCGCGTACATCAGCAGCACATCCGAAAAGCGGATCAGCCGCACGTTCGTCGGATTGTAGTAATCGTCATAATCACGGAAGTAATCGGAGCCATATTTTCTAAAAAAGACGCGTCCCGACCACTTGCTCCACTGGGCCGCATCGCTGGTGAGGCGATAAATTTTGTTGTTGTCCGGAAAATCATCCTGCATACCGCTATAAAAGGCCGTATACCGCAGGCGTATATCAAATCCGTTGGCCATATTCTTCTCTTGCTTAAACGCGTCGACCAGCCAGGGCCGCAGTTCACCATCTGTCCAGCCAATCCCCGGAGGCGCAAAAAACTGTCCCCTGTTCAATCCCAGGTTCGGTCCCACATCCAGGTCCCCGTCTCCTGCGGGCGACGGGTTGGCATCCGAATACTGGATTTCAAAAACAGATTCCACATTATTCTCTTTGGCTTTGTCGAAATTATCGAAATAATTGGCTGTCAAGCCGTAATATCCTTTCCCTGCCCCCACCACCAGCCAAGCGAGATCCGCCTTTGCCTCATTCCACTGGCGCAGCTGCATATAGGATTTTGCCCTGAACGCCAGTGCGGCCCCCTTCGTTGCCCTTCCCTTTTCGGTGCTGTTCCATACCTCCGGCAAGAGGCTTTCGGCTTTGCTGAAATCGGCGATTGCTTGCGCAAACACTTCGGCTTCGGTATGACCTTCCGGCTGAATACCCGGTGTGGAGGGTTCCAGCACAATGGGGAGGCTGGGATTGCTGCTGCCCCATAATAGTGCGAGGTAGTAATAATACAATCCTCTCAGAAAGTAAGCCTGCCCAAGGATGGCACCCTGATCAGCCGGATTGGCAAAGGTAATGTCCGGCGTATAATGCAGGACCTGATTTGCACGGAAAATAGCTTCATAACAATCCCGGTAAGACCAGGCATTTCCCTCCCAGAAATTATAGTTGTTGTACCGGAACTGTGTCCATTCTTTGAGTTCGGCCCAAGGACTCTGGCTAAATCCCTCATCGGAGGTGAGATCCAGTCGGAACCACATCCAGCGGCTGAAGGTCCCGGGCTTATAAAACATATTGTAGACAGCATTGACTCCACGTAAGGCATCCTGTTCGGTTTTCCAGAAAGTGTTGACCGTGATGGTGTTGGGATTTTCCACATCCACTTTGCAGGACTGCATCAGTCCCGTTGCCAATAATATATAAAGTAGCTTTTTCATTGCGTTCAATCGATTGGTTTAAAAAGTAATCTGTGTACCAAAAGTAAAACCCTTGGCATTGGGGAATGCCCCACCGTCATAGCTTCGGTCCCAGATGTTGCCGTTCAAAAATTCGGGATCCAGGCCACGGTATGAGGTAAAGGTGATCAGGTTCTGTGCGTTGACATAAAAGCGTACCTGATTCAGCGTCTTCCCGAGCAGGGTACGTGGCAGGTTGTACCCCAGGGCCAGCTGTCTGATCTTGACGTAATTGCCGTTTTCCAGCCAGCGGTCCTGATCACCGCGCACATTTCTGGAGTCCGCATAAATCGGACGGGGATCTTTGGCATTCGGGTTTTCGGGCGTCCACGGGTCGTAGTCTGCACGGTAGTTGGAATTGTCATCAAAGCGGTCGTAGGCACTCCGCGGCCCATTGAAAGACTTGAATCCAAAGGCACCTGTCAGCTGTACCTGCAGGTCAAAGCCTTTATAATCGACCCCCAGGTTCATCCCCAATTGATAGAGCGGAATACTGCGGCCAAGATACTGCCGGTCTGCGTCGGTAATCTGTCCATCATCATTAAAGTCAATAAATTTGACATCCCCAGGCTTGGCATTCGGCTGGATCAGCTGTCCTTTGCTGTTTTTATGTGCCTGCACTTCCTCCTCCGAACGGAAAAGGCCGTCTGTACGGATCAGGTACCAATTGCCGATGGAGCTGCCCACTCTGGATTTTGTGTCCCATTGCGTAAACTCCAGCTTGTCATAGCCCAGCTTGAGGATCTTGTTTTTGATGAAGGAACCATTGAGTCCGATCTGGTAGCCCAGATCACCGATCTTGTCGTGCCATTCGGCGGCCAGCTCAATACCCGTATTGCGCAGGGAGGCGGCATTCACATTCGGATTCCCGCCGTTGTTGCCCGTAGCCATCAAAATCTGCATGGGGGTCAGCACATCCTTGGTTTCTTTGACAAAATAGTCCATCGAGAGGCTGAGTTTGCGCGCGAATAGCTGCGCATCAAATCCCGTGTTCAGCTGGGCCACCTTTTCCCATTTGAGGTCGGCGTTGGCCAGCTTGACCTGCGTCATGCCGGTCTGCACCTCCTGCTCAACACCAAAAGCAACCTGCGGAAACACATTGACAAACGAAACCCAGTCCCAGACCCCGATATTGGACGTCCCCAGCACCCCATAATTGGCTCTCAACTTCAGGTCATTGATCCAGGGCACCTGGAAGAAACGCTCCCTGCTGATGCGCCAGCCTCCCGACACCGACGGGAAATAGCCTACCCGATAATCGGGGTTGAACTTGGACGACTCGTCACGGCGCATCGTGAAGCTGAGCAGGTACTTGTCGTCATACGTATAATTCACCCGGCCGAAGACCGAAAATAGCTTTTCCAGATCCTGATAATTCCCCGTCTTTGGATTGTCAAGGGCGGCATCCAGGTTGTTATAATAATTTTTACCCGACATCAGCACATTATTTTTGGTTCCCCAGATCTGCTCATAGTTGGAGGTCTGGTAGCTGATACCCGCTACGGCCGAGATGTCGTGCTTCCCAAAGCGGTTTGCATACTCCAGGGTATTGTCATATACCAGGCCGCGGTACTGCGCCTGATTCTTGTTTAAGGACGAAGGATCATAAGGCTGCTTATAGGTCCAGTCACCTACTTTTCGAAGGTACATATGCCTGTCATTGCTCAGGTCAAAACCGAAGTTAAACCGATATTTGAATGATTTGAACAACTGCAGTTCGGTAAATACATTTCCCCTTGCCCGCAGATTTCCGTTCTCGGTCTGCTCAAAATCCTCTCTGGCAAACGGATTGGTTCCAAAGGTCACATCGCGGTCTTCATCACCGAAACCATACCCCCCTTTGGACGCGTTGTTTGGATCGTAGATTGAAATCGTGGGCAGCATGCGGTACACATCGACAATAGGGTTGGTGTTGAGTTCATGCACGTTAAAATTGCTCAGCACCATATTCTCTCCGATGCTGAATTTAACATTTTCGCCAAAGCTTCGTGAGGTGGACATATTCGAACGCAGCGTGTACCGTTTGCTGGAAGCCCCTATCGTCGTCCCGCTATTGGACTGATAGTTGCCCGAGATATAGTAACGGCTTTCCTTGCCGCCGCCGGAGAAAGCGACCTGCTGATCCTGCAGCCAGCCCGTTTTGAACACCTCTTCCTGCCAGTCCGTATTGCCATCATAATGATTGGCCGGCTGTCTATTGGCATTGCTGAACGCCAGGTCGTTTAGACTCAGCCACAGATCGCGGTCGGCCAGATTATACCGGGGGAGCCACTGTGCTGTAGCGCGCGAGGAAAGCTCAATCTTCATCTGACCTTCTTTCCCCTGCTTGGTCGTAATGATAATCACACCATTCCCTGCCCTGGAGCCATAGATCGCTGCTGCCGAAGCATCTTTCAGCACCTGTATGCTCTCGATATCATTAAAATTGAAATCCCGGTTTGCTCCCGACACGATACCATCGACCACATACAAAGGTGTGCTCGACCCGAAAGTCCCCGTACCGCGGATCTCCACCTTACCCTCAGCTCCGGGATTGCCCGCCGTACGCACGCTAAGCCCCGGCAAGGTCGCCAGCGCTTCCCCCACGGTTCCCGTGACCGTCGTATTCTTCATCTCTTTGGGATTAAATACCGACACGGCGCCGGTCAGATCCGCTTTTTTGATCGTCTGATAGCCGATCACCACGACCTCGTCCAGATCTTTGTTTACTTCCTGAAGCGTGACATCCAGCGTGGGTTCACCATGAAATACAAGTGATCTGGAGGAGAAGCCGATCAAGGAGAAGAGAAGTTCCTGCCCCCGGCTGGCAGCAATGGAATAACGGCCGTTTTCGTCTGTCGTTTTCGCCATTCCAGTTGCTTTTATGGTAACGGTCACACCGGACAGCGGCTGCCCGGCTTCATTCAATACCCTCCCTTGGAGGCTGCTCGTTTGTGACTTAACTGTAAGGGACAGCAAGCACAAGAAAAGAATGAAAAATTTTCCCTGCATAATTTGATTAATTAGCGTATAAAACTGGTTATTTATAAATGGTAAAGACAGGAGTCCCTAGCCGGCCCCGGTCTTTACCTCTTCCCAAATGTAGCAGACGTTACAAAAACAAAATGGCAGATATGATCCAAAAAATGGTAAAAATGAACCATTTTCGCTTTTTGACCAGTTTCTACATCTTTTAACCGGCAATTACCATTTATCGCTCAGCGATGCTATCGACAGAATCATTTATAAGTTTTATTTTAGTTGTTATGAAAGGGGCCTACATTTTTGTACTTGCGTTATTCTATGTGATCTGCTCGGCCAGGTGTCAGGCGCAGCGTTATTCCAATTTTCATTTTAGAAAGCTGCAGGTTGAAGACGGTCTTTCCGAAAACACGGTTTATTGCATTCTCCAGGATCAGCAGGGCTTTATGTGGTTCGGCACGAAAGACGGGCTGAACCGCTACGATGGAACGAGTTTCAAAAATTACCATTATCAGCCCCTGAAGAAACAGTCGCTTGGCAACAATTTTGTCAGGAGCATTGCCGAAATATCTCCGGGGCACCTGTATATCGGCACCGATGACGGTCTCTACCTGATGGATAAGACCACGGAGACGTTTCAGAAAATCGAGCTCCGCAGCAGCGGTCATGCCGCCGTCAGCTCCGCGATCAATGCCCTGCAGGTCGACAGGCGCGGCGATCTATGGATTGCCACGATGTCCCAAGGGATATGGACCTATAACCCGCGCACCCGGCGCATGGAGCAGATCCCCCTTGAGGGGGCCAGTCTGGGGCACAATGCCACCTGGGCACTCCTGCAGGACCGTTCCGGTGTGATCTGGGCGGCCACGCGTCTTGGGCTGCTGCGTTTCAACAGCCAGCAGCGGCATTTTGATGCCGTCGCCCCCCTGTTCAGTGCCGCCGGCGACCCGCAGTTTGAAATCCTCTCGATGTGGGAAGATCCCAAAGGCGACCTGTGGCTGGGCACCTGGTCCAAGGGCTTGCTGCGCTACAACAAGCAGTCCAACGAATTTAGCCGCTTTCTGAATCATACCAGCTATCCTTATGTGACCCATATCCGTGCACTGCGCGAATTTCGGGAAAACCAGCTTCTGGTCGGTTCGGACGACGGACTCTTCCTCTTCCATACCGGGACCGGCACATCCGAAAGGCTGGACATCCCCTATTATAAACACGGACTGAGCGATCAGAACGTCTATTCCATTACCCGTGACCGCGAAAATGCCATCTGGATCGGCACCTATTTTGGCGGCATCAACTATCTCAATACCGCCTTGCTGTCCGTGGAGACCTTTTTTCCCGATATCCTACCCGGATTTCTGTCCGGCAAAGCGGTCAGTCAGTTTTGCGAGGATCCACAGGGCAATCTGTGGATTGCGACCGAAGATGGCGGTGTCAACTACTACGACAAGAAAAAGAAGCAGATTTCGCAGCCGATCAAAGCCTCCTATCACAATACCCATGCACTGCTTCTGGACGGCAATGATCTCTGGATCGGCACTTTCTCCAGAGGTCTCGACCGTTATGACCTGCGTAGCGGCCGGCGGGAGAATTTTAGGCACGATGCCGGCGATCCCGAAACGATCAACGACGACTGCATTTTTTCGCTGTACAAAACAAAAAATGGCGACCTTCTCATCGGCACGCCCGCCGGGCTCAGCCGTTATGACCGGCACACAAAGAAATTCGCCCGTATCCCCGAGGTGTCGCAGTTTATCTACGACATCAAAGAAGACGACGAAGGCAATATCTGGCTGGCGTCCTACCAGTCAGGCCCGATTAAATTTGACGCACGCAGGCAGACCTGGATTCACTATAGCCGCCTCATGCCCAATGATCCCATCTCCAGCAGCAAGCTCACGAGCATCTATATCGACAGCCAGCATCGCTTACTATTTTCGAGCGAGGGAAAAGGAATATTTATTTATGATAAGACAAAAGATCGCTTTCACAACATTGGCCAGGCCCAGGGGCTGCCCAACAATGTCATCTATGGCATACTTGACGATCCACAGGGCAACCTCTGGCTGAGCAGCAACAAAGGCATTATCTGTTTTCACCCCGACGACCCTAAAAATTACAGGCTCTATACCACCGAAAACGGGTTTTCGACCAACCAGTTTAACTTCAAGGCCTCCTTCAAAGCCCGAGACGGGCGATTTTACTTTGGCGGGATCAATGGATTTACCAGCTTCTATCCCGATGAAATCAGCACGGTAAAAAATCAGGCCCGGCCCCCGGTGTTCATCACCCAGATCCAGCTATTGAACAATCGCGATCCGCAGGTAGAGCAGGACATCCAGGTACAGTTGCACCGCAGCGAAAAGATCGTCCTGACCCACCGGTTTTCGTCCTTCACGATCTCCTTTGTGAGTCTGAGCTTTGCCTCGCCCAGCAAAAATCAGTATGCCTATAAACTCGAGGGAGCCGACGAAGAATGGACCATGGCCGGCAATACAAAAAGTGTCAGCTATGTCAATCTATCGCCCGGCACCTATGTCTTCCATGTAAAAGCGTCCAACAATGATGGCCTGTGGAACGAGACGGGTGCAGCCGTACAGATCGAAATATTACCACCGCTGTGGCTTTCCCTTCCGGCCAAGGTCGCCTATGTACTGTTGATTCTGGCCTTATGCTATGTGTGCCTGCGCTATTACATCCGGGCCAACAAGCGCAAGCAGGCCCGCCATCTGTTGGCCTTCCAGTCGGAGCAGGAACAAAAATCCTTCCGGTCCAAAATAGATTTTTTCACCAATATCGCCCATGAGATCCGGACGCCCCTGAGCCTGATCACCGCCCCTTTAGAAGAAATCATCCAGCAGGAAAATAGCGATCAGGAAACCATGCACAACCTCCGGATCATAGAAAAAAACTGTGAGCGGCTGACCGTGTTGATCAATCAGTTGCTGGACTTCCGTAAAATGGACGAAAACGAACAGTCGCTGCATCCCGAGCCCGTCGATCTGGGGAACTTACTGGAAGATCTCTACGACAGGTTCAGAAAATCAGTCCACCGCAACAAAGTCCGGTTTGACCTGTCTATCCCCCGGGATCAGGCACTGATTGTCGAGACCGATCTGGACGCCCTGATCAAGATCCTGAGCAATCTGCTCACCAATGCCAGCAAGTTTGCCCGGTCCTACATCCGGGTACGCCTGGACAGACAGCCGGACGGTACCTTTACCATTAGCGTTTCAGACGATGGGCCGGGAATACCCGACGAATTTAAAAAGCTGGTATTCGATCCTTTCTATCAGCTCAGTTCCAATCAGGACCGTGGCGGCACGGGCATCGGGTTATCGCTGGTCAAGCACCTGACCAACCGGCTAGGGGCCGAGATAAAAATCGAAGACGAGCAGCCCATGGGCAGCAGGTTTATTTTCAGTCTCCGGGACATGCCGGCTCCCGTAGCGGAAACAGTACCACAAAAGGCGGAGCAGCTTCCCTTGGACAGCAATGAGCCCCACCAGACGCAGATTCTCGTCGTCGACGACAATCCCGACATCACGGCCTTTATCAGCCATGCACTGGCTCCTGCCTATCATATCGATATTGCCGACAGCGCCAGCCAGGCCCTGCAGATGCTGGACAACTGTGTTTACAGCTTGGTGATCTCCGACATCATGATGCCGGAGATGGACGGGATCACCTTTGCCAAGCGTCTGAAAAATGACATCAACTATTCCCATATCCCCGTCATTCTGCTTTCTGCCAAAATACAGAATGCGACCAAAATAGAGGGGCTGCTGTCGGGGGCAGACGTATTTATGGAAAAGCCTTTTTCGGTGGCTTTTTTAAAGGCCCAGATCAGCAGCCTGCTGCAAAACCGGAGGCATCTGCTGGAGAATTTCCATGCTTCGCCCTTGTCACCCTATTCGTCTCTGGCAACAAATGCCCGTGACGAAGCCTTCCTCACGCAGCTCAATGCCGAAATCGAGAAACACCTTTCGGACGAGCAGTTCAATGTCGAATCGCTGGTCGATATATTTAAGATCAGCCGTTCCAACTTCCAGCGAAAATTAAAGGCGATCGCCGGTACATCTCCGGGTGACTATGTGCGGAATTACCGGCTAAAACGTGCCTGCACCCTATTGCTGGAATCCGATTATCGCATCAACGAAGTCGCCTTTCTGGTCGGCTTTACCTCAGCCTCCTATTTCACCAAGGCGTTTATCAAAGCCTTTAACCAGACGCCAAAAGAGTTTATTCAGCGATCACGCGCACCTGCGAAGTAAAGTCCAAAGTGCTGACATGCCTTTGCGACGAAGAGCCTTGCGCGATAAGGCGGAGCCGTCCTGTGAAGTTTAGTCCGCCGCGGCGTATCCGGCAAATTCGTCGATATCGTGGTAGCCGAACACACTGATCTGTGGCTGCGAAGCGATCAGCTCACGAATCCGCTCCACGGTAGCGATCCGCTTCACATTGTCGTCGGCTCTGGCTTCGGCCAGCTGATGGACAGGATGTCCGGGATCGTATAGTTCATCACGCAGATAGTAGGCATCGGCCACATACAACATCCAGCGGTCGTCGAGCTTTACAGCCACACCACAGTGGCCGTGGGTATGTCCAAACAACGGGATCAACAAGATTTCCGTATCCAGCGCAGTATGAACCTTGCGTGCTTCCAGGCCAAACCAGCGATCGGCTGAGCTGGCATACGTCTGGACCGGCGGATTGTGCTGCAATGGGGTTGTCAAATATCTGGGGTTGCCCGACAGGAAATTGGCGTACTCTTCCGTTCCGACATGCACGGTAGCCTGGGGGAAATCCGCCAGCCCCCCGATATGGTCATTATCCAGATGCGAGATGACGCAGTCGCGGACATCTTCCGGATCCAGGCCCAAGGCTTTGATCTGCTCAATGGCCGTGGTCTTTTCATCAAAGCGGTAACCGACCATGTTCACCAGTTCGCGCCCTATCCTTTCCTCCGGATAACGTGTATCCAATAATCCGATGCCTGTATCGATCAGCGCCATCTGCTTATCCTCTTTGATCAGCAGGCAGTGTCCGCTCACATTCTCACGAAAAGGAGTGACGATCCTGACACAATTTAAGTGATATACTTCTGCCATAGTAAAAGATTTTAAATGTCCGTTCAGCCTTGGTGCAGGCGGCAGACTTCCGAAGTAAATGTACACTTTCTTTATTAAAATTAGAACTATTGTTCTAATTATGACAATCCGATAGTAAAACCCGCTCCGAAAGCTTATTTTCCGGATCAACAATACAAATTGCCATTTTGAGTCGACAAAATACATCAGAAATTGCAGTTTTGAAACTGCAAAATATACTACAAATTGTAGTTTAAAAACTGCAATTTGTAGTATATTTGTAATCTAGCAAAGCAGTATGGAAACTTTAATTCATTTTCAGGACATTCTTTTACAAAGTGTCAATAATGATTTCCGGAGATATCTTCACGAACAGATAAACTGGAACCAGCGTATGATAGGCATCAAAGGCCCACGTGGAGCGGGAAAGACAACCCTCTTATTGCAACATATAAAATATGACATTGGGTCTTTAAAGGAGAAAAGTCTGTATGTGACGGCAGACCACACCTGGTTCTATAACCACAGTTTGCTAGACACGGCGATGGAATGGTTTAAGCAAGGTGGAGAGCTGCTCGTCATTGATGAAGTGCACAAATACCCGAACTGGTCTAGGGAGCTCAAAAACATCTATGATGGCATCCCTCAACTCCGTGTTATATTTTCCGCCTCCTCGGCACTCGACATCTACCGTGGCCAGGCAGATCTCAGCAGAAGAGTGGTCAGTTATGCATTGGCAGGGCTGTCTCTGCGTGAATATCTCCTGTTTTCCGGTACAGCCTCGTTTCCAGCCCTATCATTTGAGGATATACAGGCAAGCCACCGTGAGATTGCTCTGGACATCACGTCAAAGATGCGTCCCTTACCTGCATTCGCAAAATATCTACAGCTGGGCTATCTTCCGATATTTACCGAAGGAGAACAGGAGTATCTTCCTAAACTCGAACAGGTGATCGACGCCGTAGTAGACACTGATCTGGCCTATATAGCGTCATACAATGCGGGGACAGCGGTAAAAGTAAAAAAATTATTAGCTGTCATTGCAGAATCCGCTCCGTTCAAACCCAATATTTCTGCTCTGGCAGCAAAAATGGACATTTCCCGGGACCGCATTCTGGAATTTATATACCAACTTAGCGACGCAAGACTTCTGAACGTCCTGTCTGTTTCGGGCAAAGGTGTATCCCGGTTACAAAAACCAGACAAAATATTCTTAGAAAACACCAACCTTTCGTACGCCCTGCATCCGGAGCCCAATCAGGGAAATCTAAGGGAGACCTTTTTGCTGAATCAATTCATTAATGCGGGACTGGACATATCCGAGCCACAGACCGGCGATTTTTTAGTCAACAATATCCATATTGAAGTCGGAGGCAAAAACAAAGGCACCAAACAGGTCCGCGACACCGACAACTACCTCATTGCGGCAGATGGTATAGAGACCGGCTTCGCCAATAAAATCCCGTTGTGGCTATTCGGATTTTTGTATTAGTGCCCGGGTAAGCAGCCTGTTACGCACTTGAGCATCCACTAGTATCGAAACATACCACCTTGATTAGCAGAAGTCGCTTCAAAAGGCCACTATTGATCGGCTATAGGAACAAACGTATTCCAGAGACCATTTAACTTTCCCCAGACAGGAGCCGTTCTCTTCTGCGGAGAAAACTGATGGAAGATAACCGGTATAGGTCGCCTCATCGCCACCTTCAGGTTCGGGCTGTTTTCTGAGTTCGGCCCTGGTCTTTTTGATCAGTTCTTTTGGAAGCGCGCGCTTTTCGATATTGCGATTTACGAGTCCGCCCCCCCCTTCCCCGTCTACACCATACAAAGGCTAAAAATTCTTTGATTTCAGCCGCCACTCCAAAGGAAAATACTCGATCCGGCCGCCCTCATCGTCTTCAATCCGCATGTAGCCCATCCCCTCCAGCTTGATCATTCCAGAAGACAGGCTAATATAATAGTCCGCAAAATACTGGGGGTACGAAGATGCTGTATGTCTTATCTTGTACACATCGTTAAATACCTGCCCCATCGCCGACACTTTACTATTAGCCTCCAGCACCTTGTACGTTATTTCGCCCCAGAGGTCATCACTTTTAGGATCCAGAGGCGCAGGAATAAAATACTGCCAGTGATCTCCCACTTTACAGTCACGCTTCAACAACGTAAATTTCTCAGTGCTTTCCGGCCAGTCTGTTGACATAGCAAAGTGCTTTTGGTCAGCATGCCAATAGTGCTCCACCGGCGGAAACTCCGACCCGACAAAACCAAGCAGTACCTTAAAGTACCCCTCCTTGGATTTATCGACGATCTTATAGCTAACCTCGGTATTTCCTTCCGCTGTCAACATCGTATAATTCCAGTGGTTTCCCACTTTCATAAAAGGAAATGCCAGCTTTTCCTTATCGGGTTCTTCTCCTGCGCTATCATCACGTTTGCAGGACAGAACACATATGCCAGCGATCAGAATCAACAAAATTTTTCTCATGCTTCTATTCTATTTTGGTTTACAACTTGCCTAGGTGTGCGGTCCAATCAGCAGCTCCCCGGGACATATGACACAAAATTACACGGCAAGCCCATTGCATAACAGCGTAATGATCGGGATAAGGAGATTTCAGGGTTAGTACGCAACCGCAAGATCCAGTACACCTTTATCGTCTATATATGCATTTCATCGGCTGATAGAGCCGTTTGGCGAAACTGAAGGTAAAAAGTGTGATGTAAACCTATTTTTAATCGCATAAGGTTTGATTTTTTAATATCCGTATGGAATGTCCAGAATATTTTATTTGTTTATTGTTTGTCTTTTGACCGCAGGCATGCTGCTCTACAGTCCATCCTGTCTGTGTCTTACCATCCCGGACAAGTTAACAATAAGCTGCGCTGAACCGTCTCTTCCGCAAGATCAGGACAGCACGCAGATTGCGGCGTTGATCAAGAGGGCAAAGGAGCACGACAGCAAAGGGGCTCCTGACTCTGCAGAATACTATTTCAAACATGCTGGGAAGCTTGCCGAGAAACTGGCCTACAGCCATGGGCGCCTACTTTACGCAGGGAACTATGGTGTGTTTCTCTATAACCAGACGCGCTTCAGTGAAGCCATGATCTTTGCGCAAATGGCTTTGGAAATCAGCCAGCAGCTGCAGGATCTGCCCAGAATGGCAGCAGCCTACAATTTAATCGCGTTACAGCACCAAGCCTTAGGACGACTGAAAGATGCTTCCGAACAGCTTATTAAGGCGTTGGACATTGCCGCTACACTCCCCCGGCCAACAGCCAAAGATTCGTCGGATAGAAGAAAATATCTTAATAATCTGAGCTCACTCTCCATGGATCTGAACGACCCGGAAAAAGGTCTGCGTTATGCCCAGCAGTCCTTCGAAATTGCCAGACTGCAGCGCGATACTGTCGCCATGGGAAATAGCCTAATCAATATCATGGTCGCCGAAGCCATTATGGGCAGATTCTCGGAAGCCATCCGTCATGGCCACCGATACCTTGCCATAGGCCGATCGTACAATGACGCTCAGATGCAGATCAAGGCGCTCAATAATCTTGGTGATGTCTATCGGATGCAAAAACGCTATACTCTATCATTGCAGACCTTTCAGCGCGCATTGGCCCTACGGCCAAAATCCCTGCTTGGCCACGAAGTATATACCCTTTGGGGTATCTCAAAAGTATTCAGCGAAAAAGGTGATCTGAACCAAGCGGGACACTATTTCAAAAAAGCACTCAAACTGTCGAAGACGCAGCTCGCGGCACCGCAGCTGATCGAGCTGCTTCAGGCCGGTGCAGCTATCAATGAAGGCCTCGGAAACTATAAGCATGCGCTTGAACTTTACCGAATGCAGACACAGCTTAAAGATTCCCTAAGTATCCAGGAAGCAAAGAGAAACATAGAGGAACTGGAAATCCGCTATCAAACAGCAGAAGCGAGAAACAATATTACAAAGCGCGACCTCAAAATACTGGAACAATCCATGCTCCTGGACAAGAAGAACAAGTGGCATATCATCTTTATCCTCTGCATCACTATTCTTATCATCACACTCGTGACGCTCTGGCTGCTCCATATACAAAAACAAAAAATACAGCGGTCGAGGATACGGATAAAACTTATTGAAGCACAACTGGCAGGAGAAGAAAAAGAAAAAGCACGCACAGCCAAGGAACTGCATGATGGCGTAGCCAGCATCCTATCTGCCGCAAAGCTCCATATCAATGCACTGGAGAACATCCCGTATTCAGGAATGCTGCAAGACGTCAGCAGTCTGATTGATATCGCCATAGGCGAAATCCGTAGTATTTCCCACAACCTTGCACCGGAAATTATTCTTAAAGAGGGTTTTAGTCAGGCCATACAGTCCTTTTGCCAGCGGATAAACGCTTCCGGATTCCCACTGCACTGCTATATGAGCGGTGAGCTTCCAACATTAGACAAAAGTGCACAGCTGTCCATATACCGGATTATCCAGGAATGCGTGACTAATATGCTCAAACATGCGGATGCCACAGCGGGCATCATCCAGGTGATGGCCTGCCATGAACAATTACTGATTACCATTGAGGATGATGGCAGAGGATTTGACACCGCCCATGTATCGTCCGGGGGTATAGGGTTGGATAGCTTAAAAGCCCGTGTCGAAAAGCTCCAGGGAAACATGGATATCCGGTCCTCAGCGAAAGGGACCTCTATTTTTATTGAAATCAATAGCGGTAGATCTGCTGACAGCGTCGTTCGCCGCCTCAACTGATGACGACGCTATCGCCCACCCGGGGCCATACCGGGCTTTTGACTGATATTTTTCCGGATCCTGCTGAGGCTATCCTGATGGATACCAAGCAGTGATGCGATGTATTTAAGCGCTACCTGCTGAATAACCAAGGGCTGGGTGTCCATCAGATGTATATAACGCTCCTCAGCAGTCATGCAGATCGCATTGATCTGATTGTCCTGCAGCCAATTCAACAATTTGACCATGATCGCCAATTCCATTTCCTGCATTTTGGGGATCGTGTTTTTAAGGAACAGGACGCTCGCTTTATCCCATATCAGCACGTCGATTTCGCTTAGCGACTCCAAAGAGCAGGTCGACGGATCCTCACTCTGTATAAAGAGCGGAGTAGACAGAAAGTAATTGGTCGATACGATACCTAAGGTATGATCAACTTCATTATGCACACGGTACAATCTTGCTATTCCCCGGTTTAAAAAGTACAAGGTATCCACTCTTTTTCCCTGTTCCATCAAAACCGTATGGGCGGGCAGAACAGCATGTACCGTGTGTTCGCGGATGATAAGGAATTCTTCCGGCGTAAAAAAGATACCCTGTTCACCTGCAAACGTACAGACCTGTTTAAAAAGAGCCTCCGGGACCATATAGATAGCTATTTAGGGATAAATTGTTCCAGCTCTAAAATAACAAAAAAAAACAATAGGTGCCTATCGCAATAAGGCATCTTCCCATGCGCACCCATCGTTATAGCTTCGCAAGCTCCTTTTTTAAGGTGTCGATCTCCGCTTTGCTGATCCCATGCCCATCCGTAATCTGCCAGATCAGCCCCTGGATTTTATCGTGAATTTTCATCCAGTCTGGCGTTACATAATCAGGCTCGTGCGCTTCTACCGGATCCCAATGCTTTGTTACCTTCAGCTTGGGATAGTCCTTTAGGATATCGATAAACTGCAATAGATTCCTGTCTGTGGTGACTAAAAAGTCTTCAAAATTATTGCGGGAGATGGGATACCTCATTTCGTCCCCCTGATTATCATACCAGGGCATGGAGCGTGATTCATTGACACAGGCCATGCCGATGTAAATCGTTGTCGTATCCCTGCCGCCGCCCACTCTCTGGGTGGGCGGAACAGGCACCAGGTACCGACCGATACTTAGCCCGTTCTGTTTATCATGGTCCATGCTCACGACCAAAAGGCCCGGAGGAAATTCCACCGTCACGGGCGGCGTACCCGGCATGCGGTCATTCACGAGATTAACATCAACATAGAAAAAATTGGCATGCGCGTACAGCTTATCCATACTCGGATCAAACTTGTGGTGCTCTCTTTTCACAATGCGGATTCCTTCGGGCAGCTGCAGAACACGCCCATTGGGATACGCTGTACTTTTTCCCAGCCCCGGCTGTTCGCGTGAACTTCCAATGATTATTTTACTATCGTCGTCATCGCCCGGGTCAATGACCTGTTGATCCTTATCGGACGAACAGGAAACAACGATGAATAAACACAAAAAAATTAGATTTAATAATTTCATCATTCCATTATTTAGTATACTCCAACATAAACAGTTATCACATTTTCCCAGTATTTGTGGTTCAAAATCAAAGCAAAATTACGACCGTCCGCTGTGCGGCACCAGCGTAGTAGTTCCGGAAAAAAAATATAAGTAATCATACGGAATCAACTGCGCATGCAGGCGTTCGGTCTTCATCAGGCTGCTGGTACCTAATTAAGCGATTCCGTAATAGCACGGATAATTAGCTCCCGGGTCTTGTCTACTTTTGTTTGCATAAATACTGAAGACCACATGATTAAATTTAAAAACATCCTATTTATGGCAAGTCTATGCTATGCAGCAGACTCTTCTGCCCAATCCTTCCAAAAAGGGGACAATACCATTAATCTCAGTGTCGGCATCGGCGGCAGCCTAGGCATCCCCATTGGCGTAAGCTATGAGCAGGCTGTCCATGAGCAGATCAGTGTGGGCGTCTATGGCGGGTATTCAGGCAAAAAAGAATCCCTTGGCGATTATGGGAACTGGAAATACAGTCATATCCTGCTGGCCGGCAGAAGTTCGTACCATCTCAAAGTACATTCGAAGTTTGATCCCTATGCCGGATTGATGCTAGGATACAACATTGCTTCCGTCAAATGGGATGGTGCCGATGACGTCCCCGTTTCAGCTTCATCAGGTGGATTTTTCTGGGCATTGCATATCGGTTCAAAATACTGGTTCAACACCAAGGTAGGCGCATTTGCTGAAGTCGGATATGGACTGGGCGTACTGAATATAGGCATGGCTTTCAAATTAAAATAGCAGAAAGTTGTAGGAAGCCGGCGTATGTAGAGGCAGGACAGATCGCCGGCATCACCCTATTTGCTCGTTTTTTTTCTGACATATGTCAGTTCGGATCGCTGCCCTATATCGTTAATTTTGAAGAACCATGAAGCCTGGAAAACAACCAAATTTAGTGCACGAATAAACAGCGGGAACACATAGGAACGAATACTATTTATCATGAAAAAACAGACTTTGATTATCGTAGATTCAGACAGCTCTTTGCGCCAGCAGCTTATCGACTATATTAAGCGAAGTGATTACCCTGCTGTCTTCCTCGAGTGCTGTAATGGTGTAGAAGCACTCCGGTATATCAACTCACTCCAGCCGGATGCTGTGTTTCTGGACGTGCAGCTTCCGGGACTCAATGGTTTTGAAATCATTGACCGCCTGGAATGTAGCCCTTCGATTATATTGACCTCTTGCTGCACGTCCCATGCAGCAAGAGCTTTTGAATATGATGTCGTGGATTATCTTCCCAAGCCTTTCACTTTGCAGCGGTTACAGATCACCCTTCAGAAGCTGGCAGGACAGCGGGAAATAAGCAGCGAAGTCCATTGCAAAGCCCATTCCTATCCCCGCCATATTTTACTGGAAAAGGGAAACCGACTGACGAAAATTCCCATTGCGGAAATTGCCTATCTAAAAGCGGACAAAGATTACTGCTGGGTGCATACGGTGTCAGGCGAAACATTTCTCAGCAATTACGGTATAGGGAAACTTATCAGCCGTCTGGACCCCCATCAGTTTATCCGCATACACCGGTCGTATGTCATCAATCTTGACTATATCGATGGCTGTTACAAGGATATCAGCAAGCTCTTTATCACGTTGCCCAATAATGTCGAGCTAAATGTCGGCCGCAGCTATCTCCCGACGATAAAGGAACTGATCTTTTAAGCACTGCCCGGCACTTTGCCTGCGGACGTGCTGGATATGCAGCTGCAGGGACAGCCTGAACCACGCTTTCTTTGCTCTACTGCAAGCACTAAAAGATACTTAAATACGAGAACAACGATGACGACAATTGCAATTACCGACGATCACCCATTGATCATCAATGGCCTTACAACACTCCTTCAACAGGAAAGAGACATTAACATTCTGTTTACTGCCCAGCGTGGGGACGAGCTCCTGCAATATCTGGTGACTTCAGTTCCCGAAGTACTTTTACTGGACATTGAATTGCCAGATTCCAACGGTATGGACCTATGCGGTGATATTTTAACGCGCTGTCCGGATATAGCGATTATAGCACTCACCAATCATGATGATATTTCCTATATTAGAAAGATGATAAAAAAAGGGGCGCGGGGATACGTACTCAAAAGTACGGATAAGCAAAGTCTGCTTGAAGCTATCCATACTGTCAAGTCAGGGAAACAGTATATAGACAAGAATATTCAGCAAAGCATTCTTGAGCAAACCATTCATGGCAAAAAAACACCAGCTCCTGTCAAACTCACCAATCGGGAATTAGAGATCCTGGAACTCATTGCCAACGAGTATTCCAACCAGGAAATCGCCGAGCGCCTCTTTCTGAGCGTACGCACGGTCGAGTCCCACCGTCATAGTTTAAATCAGAAATTGAATATAAAAACCACCGCAGGACTGGTCAAAGAAGCCTTTTTCAGAGGGCTGATCTAAATAGGGTAATCACAGAGATACCCCTAACTTCCCAAGGAATAGATGATAAAGTTACGGTTCTAGAATTGCGCTATCCGGAACACTATTTGTCCAAAGCCGAAAAGACCGAATTCTGCGAGCGGTATTCAGGGACGATTTCCTTGATCATGCGCACAAGTTCCATTTTCCCCTCGTTCGGGTCTGCTGTGCGTGCAAAGCTGCATAAGCGCTGTACCCGGTCTTTTTGCAGGTGGATATCCGCCGTATTGACCTTGGCGATCATGATCTTCTCGTGATACGTCTTTTCTGTGTTCTCATCATTGGCCAGCAGTTCCTCATAGATCTTTTCGCCCGGCCGCAGACCTACAATTTTGATATCAATATCTTCCGGATAGTGATAGCCTTTGAGGCGGATCATCTGCTTGGCCAGATCCATGATCTTGACAGGCTGTCCCATATCGAAGACGAATATCTCGCCGCCCTTGCCCATCACCGCAGCCTCCTGCACGAGCTGGCAGGCCTCAGGAATGGTCATAAAATAGCGGGTGATCTCCGGATCCGTAATCGTCAGTGGCCCTCCTTTGGCCATCTGCTTTTCAAAAAGGGGAATCACCGAGCCGTTGGACCCTAAAACGTTTCCAAAGCGCGTCACGATAAAATTGGTCCTTGACTGCAAGTTTACCGCTGTCACAGCGATCTCCGCCACCCGTTTTGTTGCCCCCATGACGTTGGTCGGGTTGACCGCTTTGTCGGTAGAAACCATCACAAATTTGGACACCCCGTATTTATCTGCCAGCGAAGCCACATTATAGGATCCCCAGACATTGGTCAGGATAGATTCATACGGATTGGCCTCCATCAGCGGCACATGTTTATAGGCAGCGGCATGAAAGACGTATGTGGGTCTATAGGCCGCAAACAACTTGTCCATAAATATTTCGTCGCGGACGTTGCCGACAATAAAGACACATCGGTCAAAGTTGGCGTATGCACTCAGTTCCTGCTGAATATCGTACAAGGCCGATTCCGCCTGATCCATCACGATCAACTGCCTGATATCCACCAGTGCCAGCTGCCGCACGAGTTCGCCGCCTATGGAGCCGGCACCGCCGGTCACCAGCACCGTCTGATCCTGCATTTCCGCCGCAATAGCCGGGTTTTCCAGATCAATCGGCTTGCGTCCCAGCAGGTCCTCAATACGCAGACTGCGGATCTGGCGTGTCGCCACTTCGCCGGCAAGCAGGCGTGCCGTATCCGGAATGATCTTCACGATCAAAGGAATAGGCTCGGCCAGTGTAAAGACTTTACTCAGGCGCTCAGGAGTACGGTTATCTATCGCCACAATGAGTTCGGCGGCATTGCCATGCCGTTGCACAAACTGCTTATTGAGATTGTTAATATCGTGGATTTTAAACCCCTGGATACGGTTGCCTATACGGTGGGGGTTGTCGTCCATGATGGCGACAATGCGGTATTTGTTGCGTGAAGTCGTATGAATAAAATGGAAGGTTGTATTCCCCATGTTGCCTGCGCCGAAGAGGATGACCGGAATACGGTTGTCCTTGTTGCCCCAGACCAGCTCGTGGTACAGTGCCCGGTAAAGCACCCGGCTGAACGTCATCCCAAACCCCGCTATCAGCGCATGGAACAGCAGCTGCGTATCCGAAAAAGGAAGGATAAACGTTGCGAAGTCAAAGGAAGGATGGGCAAATTCGATCAACTTGCCGATCAGTTCAGCCGACAGGTAGGCCAGCACAACAGCGAGTACAATACGCTGCAGCTCACGGATACCGACTTTGTGCACGACCCCCTTATAGGTACCGAAAACACAGAACCAGATGAGATATACCGCTCCCACCAATATGGATTGCAGGATCATCTTATCGATCACTACGCCGCCCCGGTGTTTAAAAATCAGTACATAACTGACAACAAAAGCGACAGCTACCAAGATCATATCCAACAGCAGGATGATCCAACGCGGCTTGTTGACGGACAAGCCTCCTCTCCACAAATTACTCATCTAAGTATAATAATCAATGATTCATTAAAATGACAAAACGCTCCCATCGGTTTTTCAGTATAAGGTAACTGGTCGCACTATATACAATAATCAGGCCACTTTGGGGCCCGCAAAGGTACTCATTTGTGTAAAGATAGGCGCATCTATGTGCAGTCAAAAAGCGCCGCTCTGCCCGTCAGTTCGAAGATCTTCGCGGATGGGAAGGTTAGCTAATCAAGGGGTGGACCGATAAGGCTGTTGTATCTGAGATATTGACTAAGCAATAAGGCCGCGAAAATCTGCAATTTTCACGGCCTCAACTACCATTACTAAAAGCTTAAACCGCAGCACAGCTTTCCAGTGCTGTGCGACTGTTTATATCACTTTTTCCGCTTGGTCCATCTGCCAAGTAACTGGCTTGTCGCGAAGCTGACCAGTGTACCAAGTGCAGCGGTCAAAAGCGTCTGCAGCATGTCGCCCAAAGAGACACTCGCCCATAAGGAACACATCGTGCCGCCGAGCACGCCCATGCGTATATCATTGAGTTTCACGTTCCGCTCCTTTCTCCGCCCAGCTTGTCCTGTTCACATCCTGCCCCGGTTCTTTTCGCTGCTTGTCCTGATCTTCGGCATATGGGTCAGTCTTCTCGCCTCCGCTTATCGGCGGATCCTCATCCAAGACAGCCTCCATGATGCCCAGGCCTATAGCCAGGTATTTTAGAATCGCCGGCACCTTTCCCGGCAGTTTTACCGGAGCCACTAATACCAGCCCCAGTACCTTTCCTATTTTATTGATTATCTTTTTCATCTTTAATTTATTATGTCATGAGATTGCTATGCTCCGTTTATTCTTAATAGCCTATGTACTATACGGTTTCAGTACCGTTTTTAGGCGTCACGATTCAGGCTGGCGTAGTTACCCTTCACCAGCGTCTGTTCGATCGTCAGCATGACCTGTCCCTTTTTTACATATTCGATTACCGCCTTATATAAGGTCTGATAAGCCTTCTGAGATTGATATACTTCATAATCTCCGCGGTTCTTGTCTCTATGGAAGTAAGTACCCACCAGCAGGCAGCCCGCAGTATCCATATGCGTATTGCCGATATGGATATAGATATTACTAAAGCCTGGGACATCTTTAATCTCGATCATGCCCTGATGCATATCCGGGAAACGCTTCTTATAGGCGGTGTTCATCCCGCCCCAATAGTTGATACCAAGACCATACTTTCCGGCAGGAATACAGGTCTGCCCTTTGATTTTATGGTCACGTATGCTGTCTTCAAGAACATAGCATTGAAACAGTCCGTCTACATACAATTCAGACAGGGTACTATTTTTCCCCTGTCTGACCCTTTTTAGCAGCATATCCATTAGCGTACAAGGATATTGGCCGAATTGCTCCAGTCACCCACCCCTTGGGTATTGATGGCACGTACCTGCACTTCGTAGAATTTGCCCACTTCCAAAGGCGCGATGATATTGCCCCTGGAGGACGTCGTCGTGAACCGGTCTCCCCATTCCGTAGGGCTTTCTGCCTGGATGCGGTACCGGTATTCGTAGATTGTCGCTATCTTTTGCGGTGCAAAGTCAAGCCTCACCTGACCAGACTGCCGTCCGTCCAAAAGCCGAACATTGTCCACTTTTAGGGGCACCCGATTAGCAAATGATGTGCTATTGGTCGGGAAGCCCGAGCTCAATAAGGTGGATAAATGGCCCTGCGCCACCGAATTGACATAGTATCCCAGCTGCTGCATTGCAACGATAAGCGGGCTACGGCTCTCATCCTTAAGTGCGGTATCTTCGGGCGATCCACGCTTGCGGGCAATAGCCAGTTTGGCCGTGAAATCATCCAGCAAAATCTGTATATCGGCCAATGCCGGCGTTGGTGCCGGATATTTGGCATTGCCAGTCATCGCACCGATAATCGTATTGCAGATGATGACCAGTTCATCATCTTTCATTTTTCCAAAGCCGATCAAGGCTTTCATTTTTGTCGCCATATTGTTTCTGTTATGACCTGCTATTTCTACATTGAGCATTCGCAGTGTCTGTTTAATAATCTGTTTGTTAACACTTAAATATTCCTCGCGAGATCATTTAATGACACAAACTTATGATCAGAACAGAGCGAAAATGAAACTTTGAGCTAGATTGAGCCCAATTGAGCTACTTTGAGCCAATCTGACCGGCAACTCCCCTCTTAGGTGAGATAAGGTGTGATTTTGCCGCCTGACTGCCTGGTTTCGCGCAGTAAAATAGCGGTTCCGTCGCCTGAAATATTCGTTCAGCCCGAGGACTGATTGGAGCAGGCCAGTAAAAAGTTCATTTCCCCGGGCGGGGAAATGAAACAGACCAGTGTTTGTTCAACCTTTCCGGGTGACTGAACAGCAAATTCCCCCGACTGCGCCAACCAATCAAGGGGAATTTCTATTCAGTCCACTGACTGTTCGTTTTCCCCAAGCGGAAAAAACGAACAGTCACCGGTCTGTTTCATGCTTTTGGCTGGCAGGACCGCAAAGCCACAGCGCGGAAACACAATTCCTTGTGGGTATTCCACATCGAAACAGTCCGGATGCTATATTTTTCCTTTGAGTCTACTCCGTTCGAGCGCCTCGGCCAAGTCTTCTTCAAAGTAGCGGTCATCGCCGGAGAGTGTCATCGGGTTGAGCAATCCCTCCCGCACCCTGCGCTTATAGGTCGATACACTGATACCAAGGTAATCGGTCACTTCGGTATGCGTCCAGAGTTTACGCTCACGCAGTGGTTTCTGTTCTATTTTCTTAACTTTAAGGATATGGATTAAGGTAGCGAGTAAACGGTATATCGCCATTAAAACTTCTATCAGTTTATCAATACGGTCTATTAATAGATATAGGTATACACTTAAGTTCATGGTCTATGGTTTTAGGACCATCGACGCACAGGTAAGGCTACTTCCTTGGACAAAGAAATTAAAATCCATTTCAAGGTCTGCCAAGCCCTGCAAAATAAAGGAATGCCCACGGATGGTGAAGGTTTATAATGCATTTAAGTTACGCATTTTTCTGGTCTATCCGAGCATTGTCTATACGATGTCGATAAAAAGATACCGAAACGCTAAATACGGATTCATCATTGGACAGTACTATTCCCGCATGCTGTGGATCCAGCAGACGTAGCTGTCGCTCTATTCTTTGCAGCGCTGTATTGTGGCTTACCTTGCCGGTCACCTGTTTGGCAGCGACTCGGTTGGATACCTGCAGCTTCACGATATTATTCGCCGTCAGAGCGATCAATATCCGTATAGGATATCTCTTCAGCGATGTCTCGCCATATTGCAGCGCATTTTCGACCAGGTTGAAGAGCAGCATTTTGGGTACTGAGAAGTCTTCGTTAACACTATTTTCATAGGTTATATAAATTTTTTGATGCTTTATAAATTCATATAGATGGACCAATTTGTCGGTCATCTGCATTTCAAGCCGCAAAGATAGCCAAGGTCTATTATCTATTTTTAAATAAAAGGCCGCGATCGTGCCCAATATCCCCACCGCCAGCAGTGCCTGATCCGGAGACTGCCTGATCAGGGTACGAATAGTGGCCATGCTATTTGCGATAAAATGGGGATCAAGGTGTTTGGCTATAGCATCCAGTTCCCATTTTTGAGCCTCCAAAGACATCTCATCAAGCCTGCTTTCCACAGACCGGTACGCCAGCCACTTGTCGACACCAAACCGCCAGCTATACATAAAGAAAGCGACCATTATGGGCGGCAGGATCAAAAATACAACCGGCCAAAAGTTGGCAATTTCCCATTTCCCCGGAGTAAAGACCAGCGCTCCGGTAAACAGACTGAAAATGATCGGCATGGCCACAAACAGCGCTATGACCAAAGTCATCCAAGTCACGAGCAGATACCCATTGAATCGGGACCATTTGAATATATTGGGCAGCAGGACATAGCGGGACAGGCCATAGATCATTGTACTCAGCAACAAAGCGACCACCTGATCACGCCAGTCCTGAAATGCTGTAGGCACGATCAGAAAGACATAAGCTAATGCAAAGACAATCGCCGTGCACAGGACGATGTTTTTGAGCCAGGTCAGCATGAATTGTTTTCTAGCCGGCATGATCTTATCCATTGAAACCAGGATCCATTAGCATCAATCGCATGTTGAGTTCCTCCGCACGAGATCGTGAAACAGGCTGATATTTTGGCCCGATATAAACAGCGTCCAACAGCACTTTTCTAACATAGTTTATATTAATGAATACAGATGGGGTGACCCGGGCAAATCTCGGATCCTGCCGGAAGGTATCTTCTATGTCCAGCATCCTTTTATTGAGCACCCCCAATAAGACAAACTGGTCATCGGGCCTAAGCTTGTAAAAATGAATATAATTCCTTGTTTTTTCCAAATAAGCAATTTCCGCAAGTGCGACCGGAACCTTTTCACGTACCCTTCTATTCTCCGGATGCTTTCGCATGGGCGGACCACCCCTGCGCGCAAGATGGAGTTCACTATTGGGATCAACATAATCCAGAAAGATCGTGGATACGACCCTTCTATCCCCACCAGCGCTACTAGCGGGCGCTTTATGCTGTAAATGTTTCAATAAGCCCAGCAGTTCATCCTCCTCAATTGGTTTGGACAAGAAACCGTCAACATGCACTTTGTGCCCCTGCAAAGCATATTCCTCCGCATACCCTGTAATAAAAACAAAGTGGGAGCAATAATCGCGGAGCCTCCCAATCGCGTCCAAGCCCGAATGGTCAGGCATCTCAATATCACAGAAGATTATATAGACCTTTTCATCTGCATTTAAAAAATGCAGTTCGGCGTCTTTAACGGAAGTAAACTTGCCCGCTATCTCAAACAGGCCAAGCTCCTCCAATACGGCGGCAGTGTCTTCCAGTGCCCCATACAGATCATCGATTATAACCACAGGAAATTTGCGCATAATAGGTTCACGTCGGTTGGTTACAAAAATACTTATAGCCGTAAAGTAAATAATTACATCCGATACAAACAAATAGTTAACCCTCTGTTATCACCTGAATTTATCAATTTAAAGAAATAAATAATTAAAACACATTATCATGACAAAATTCAAGTTATCTTTTTATCTGATTGGCGCAGGACTATTTTTTGCAACCGAGGTGATTCCATCCTCTTCGACGCCTGCCCCTGTACAGGACAGAACAAATGCACATTATATGTACTTGGAAGCGCTGGATCATCCCATTCAAGATGGACTTTCTACCCGCTTATTCTTCCCCACCAAGCCAACAGAACAGTTAACCAATCAACTTAAATAACAACAGTTGCTCTAGTAAAAGATATGTTAAGGCTGATTTTTGTACTAGGCTGTGCGATGCATTTCAGTATGGCATCAGCCTATAACCTCTGTATCCTTTTTAAACTTCCGGATCGTTTGCCAGAACTCTTCAGGTATGTAGCCCTTTATCAGGATCTCGCAGGTCTCAGCGGCGGGTATACATTTTATGGCCCCAGCGTAGGTATGCAGGTACAGCTTGAATATATCCAGTATCGAGACGGGAGCCAAACCTTTCTGGGCGAACCACGCATAAAGAGTACTACCGGTATGCTCCGGCTCAACAGCTACCTCCAATCAGGCTCAGCATTCCTTGACAGCAGTCAGCCGAATCTACAGGAGCATATGCGTGCATCGGTCAGCACGCTGACGGCCGGCCTGTCCGATAGTGTTGCTGCCGACAGCATTGCATGCCGTCTAATCGCCAAACGCATCCCGGCATCAGTTGAGCAGGGCAGAAATCCGCTCCATTCGTCCCAGTATATTATTCTTTTTGAGTATATAAAAAATTAGGGTTTATGCGAAATGAAGTACAGTTAAGGCCCGATAACGGCCTGCTTATGATGTTAAGGGGGCTTGGACTGCTGTTATCCCTGGAAATGTGGCGGCTATGGCCAGACCTCAGTATGCTGTATGGGCAAGGCATTTTTCTGGACCAGCATAGCCTTTGCTGGCAGCAACGGCCGTATGCGCTTTCTATGCATACCCTAATCGCCCTTCTGCCCGAACATCTTTTAGGCAATATAGAGTGGGTCCATCTATTTGGACTATTGTATATTATCTGTGGTGTTGCTGTATTTTTGGACAAATACGTCGTACCTGCAGTTTTGGGACTCTTTATACTGCATTACTTGTTCTTTATAGCCAACTATACCTGGAGCTACGGGGCGGACTATCTGGCGCAGACCGGCCTATTCTTCGGTGCCATTTTCTGCTGCTTCAAAGGCTATTGGTTACCCAGCGCTAAGTGGGCTGTGCTAGGCACAACGATTTTTAGGTTGCAGCTCACTGTCGTGTATTTTTTTGCCGGCTTGGGTAAAGCGTCTGGCCCCACGTGGTGGAATGGCGAAGCCATGTGGAAAGCGGTACAGCAGCCTCTGAGCCCCGCATTGCTTACTATTCCCCAATCCTCTGCGCAGTTCACGAGTATCTGGGCCGGACTGGGGATCGTTACGCTACTTTTAGAATTAGGATACCCATTGCTATGGATGCCTGGCCGGATGCGTATCTACATCAGTACCGGCATTATCCTGATGCACCTGGGCATAGCCCTGACGATGGGACTGGTCCATTTCTCCTGTCTGATGATCTGGTACAACCTCTGTGCCTGGGACCATCCCCTTTTACATTGCATTGCCAAGCCAATGATAAAACCTCTCGGGACCTCCGAGCCAACGTTACAGGTGCGAACGGTGACAGTGGATTCCGATACAAAGAAAGGAGGTAAAAAACCATTTATTTTATGAAAAAAACATTTCATTTTCGGCTAGCCGAAGTAGGCCAATTTAGCGATCGAGCAAAAGCATTTTTGCCCAAACTGGCCGACTCCGTACTACAATGCTATGAGGACACAAGCATTCAGCTTATCGAAGAATATATTGACTATCATAGCGTCATCTTCTATCGCTTGCAGGCACATGTGGAGGAACATTACAGGCTGTACGTGAAAACTACCAAAGCAGATTATCACTTGCTCTATAATCTCGGCTCGCCTCAGGAGATCGTTATTGAACAGCCAGAGGAAGAGTTGCAGGCAGCGTTGCCCGCCCAGCATCATCGCTATATTTATATTCCCAAAGGTGAGATGCGGGTAAATCTAGTTCACGGGACATACCTGGTTTATGGCGTTCTGGTCGATATAGGATTCATTCGGCCTACCATTTACAGAGAAAATCACTTTTTATCCGAATTTAGAGCGGCATATCAACGTGCAAAAAAGTATCTTTATCAGAGTCCTCTCTGGCCTATTAAAGAAAGAACACGGTATCAGCTTTCCTACATTGAATCCTATTTATTCAAATACCACAAACATCATGAGGCGATTGCTATCAAAATTGTCTACAATCTGTTTGATATTGCCGTTGACAAGAATTTCGATCTTCATGAAAAACTAGATCCGGACCAATTGCTTGCCAGACTAGCCAAGCAGATGGTCATTGATCAGGCCACACAGATTTTTAGTATTTGCTCGATTCAATCCATTGCAGAGCGACTACAGGTAGACATGAGCAAACTGAATAAATGTTATAAAGCAATCTATGGGGAAAGCCCAAAGCAAACCTGGAATAAGCATCTGATTCAAAAAGCAAAAGAGTTGTTGCTGGCGGGACATTCGGTCAAAGAAGTAAGCAATTATTGTGGGTACGGGCAGCAGCAAAATTTTTCAACTTTTTTCAAGAAGCAGACAGGAGTCAGTCCTAGTCAAATCATACAACGACCCACCTAAAAGTCATACATCTCAAGGAAATTGCTGCGCTAACTTTGGTATAAGATAAAAAGATCGGGCGGGATCAGGGATTCTGCCCGATCAGCGGGAACAACTCCACGGCCGATCCAGGAGGATAATAAGGAGAAGCAACAAGTATAAACTTAAAACATAAGAAATGAAAAAAATCATTAAAAAAGTACTCGGTGCAACCGGAATTGTTGCATTGGTATTGGGAGTAGCAATAGGTGCAAGCGCTTTCGGCAAAAAAAATAAAATTCATCAAGTTGATACGCCGATGAAAGTAAAGGCTGCAGATCAAACTTGGCAATATAACGGCAGCTCTTCAGATTCGCCTACTGATCCAAGCAAATATAGTTTGAGCAGCGGGCAACCGTGTGGTACTATCCTTGAGACGGTATGTAAACTGAATGCTCCTGCATCATCGACCAACCCAAATCAGCCAGATATGACGGCTCCAGTGGATGTTGATGGTGACCCAAATCCAAGCACCGTTTCACAACGTATCAGTGATGCGCTAGCTAATATTAGCACGCATCCCGAAGGAAATGAAACCGTTACAAATTTTGGTGCTTTCAATTAGGAATATTATTTTCTTTACAATTTGATATTTCCCCAAAATACCCCCAAGAGCAACGAGCTCCTGGGGGTATCTATTCATTTGTTGTTGACATCTCAATTTTGTTCTATTCCAGCAATATCGATAACTTCTTTGGGTATTTTAAACACATAGTTTTCAGGTTCCGGCGGCAGTTTATATTCCATTTTTCGTCCGTCAATATTCAGTGTGTGGAGCAGGGTCTTTTTAAATCTAGGGTCACGGTTCAACCTTCTCAGATCTAGCCAGCGAACACTCCGGTTGACAAGCTCTTTTCTACGTTCGTCCAATATGATTTTTAAAAGATTATCGGCGTCATTATCAACGACTGGTGTGAAGAACTCTTTCTCAATACGGTTTAGTAAAAATTTATTCAGGTCATCCTTAGCTTTATCGAGTTCTTTTTTTCTAGCATAACATTCGGCACGATTCAGGAGAACCTCGGATGTTGTTAGTCCACAAAAAATTGTCCCCAAGCCAAAGCCCATATAATTTCCTTTAAAGGAGTACTCACCATTCGCTTCCTTCTGAAAATAAGATCGAATCCGCAGGTCACCAGCCTCAAATAAATTGAAAAGTTCCGGAGAAACTCTAGCACCACGACTGGGCATTAAAAGGCTAGAACCACCACCATAAGCAAAATATATAGTTTCTTCATTATTTGCCGGATAAGGATTATTTGCATCTACATCAACCGTATTGAGATCTATCAATTTATCTTGCAGTGCAAGACATTTCGTTGCCGCTATTTCAGATTCCTCATATAACTCCATGGCCTGATATATCCGCGACAATGCCGCATAAGCTGCAGCTTTATTTGCCCTCGAAGCATATCCATTTTGTTCATTCAATAAGGATGCTGCTTCGTTCATATCACGCAAAATATCGTTATAAGTCTCTTTGATCGAACTCCGTTTTGATTTAACATTTATATCGGAATCATGACGAATAGGGATCCCTAAACCATCGTTTGCACCACCCTTATCATAGGGAAGACAGAATACCTGTGCCAACATAAAATGATTGAAGGCCCTCGTAAACAATGCTTGCCCTCTCAGGTCTCGTCCCGCACCGGTGTCTTCTAGCCCTAATTTTGTGACACCTTCCAATACAATATTTGCCACTGAAATCGGCTTATAGCCTATTAACCAAATACTTGTATAGACCGGTGGATATAAATCCGTCCAAACGAATTTATACAGATCCTGGTCAAAAGTGGTTAGTTTACTCAAATTTATCCAATCAATCTGATTATTATCGGTAGCAACTTCCAGCAAAAATGGAACATGTCCCAGATTAACCGAATTTTCCGCATCCAATAACGCTTGTAAATCACTTAATTTTGTGACCACCTTACTCGAATGGGAAATTCTTTCATCTAAAAATTTTTGACAGCTGGTTATCATTAAGACAAACAGCAGTGCCGCTAAGCGATAAATATTGAAAATAGTATTTTGTATCATAATAATTTTGATTTAAAATTGCAGGTTCAGTCCCATCGTCAACAATCTTGGATTAGGTGTACCTATAAAGTCAGGATCCAGGGTTGACTTGCTTTTTTTCCAGATAATGCCCAAATTATTAGCACCGACAAACACCATTGCCCGTATTGCCCTCGATCCCGTATTCAGCATGGTGTTATAAGAAAGTCTCACGCTTTGGAATCGTATGAGATCACCACGATCGATATTTGCTTCGGATTTGAGATAAAAGTTGTCGCGATTTGCGTCAGCAGGATAATTCATTGACGGAACAGAAGTGATTCGCTCATCACCTGGGTTTAACCATCTTTTAGCGAAATCACCATGGCCGGTCCAACTGTTGAATAGCGATGCATAGGCAATAGATTCGCGTCGAAAATAATGACCCCATTTGAACAGCAGATTCATACTAACTGCGAATTTTTTATAGGTAACGCTATTGTTAAAAGACCCATAGTATGGCGGCAATGCGGTGCCATGAAAATTCAGGTACTGAAGGGAGTCAGCAATTATCTGCGGATAATTTTTTGAAACGTCACCTTTAAGATACCCCATAGGATCACCATTTTGTGGGTCAAGGCCAGCAAATCGATAGGAGAATACCGGATAAAGCTGTTTCCCTTCCATAGGCGTGATGCTATTCCCTCCATTTACATAATTTACGGTTGCACCAATTGTCCCCTTATAGCTTGTAATTACATTAGACGCATAAGAAAAAATCACTTGAGGTGTCCAGAGAACTTGTCCAAAATTGATCTGTCCAGTCAGATTTATGTCCAGCCCTTTGCTTTTGATTTCGCCTATATTTTTTGTCATTGCACCAAAACCGGTAGTAGGGTCAATAAAATCTGGTGACAGAATATCAAAAGAGCGTTTGGTGTAATACTCCACTGAGCCGGACAGACGATCTGCCAGCAAGCCAAAATCAAGTCCATAATTATTCATTCGGACACTTTCCCATTTTAAGGAAGCATTGGGTGGATTCACCACCTGCGCAAAAGGCAGATAGGTGTAAGTTGAATTGCTGCTAAAGGTCAGTGTAACCTCCGTAGCTGAACTTGGTACAGCGTTCCCCCCCACACCTACCGTGGCACGCAGTTTTAGTCTATCTATCCATCCTATATTTTGTATAACATGCTCTTTTGCCAGATTCCATGCAAAACCCGCCGACCACAAAGGATTCCATCGCGTATTTGTTTTGGCACCAAATCCATTCGAAGCATCTTTTCGGGCGGAAGCGGAGAAGCTATATCGTCCCAATAGGTCATATTGGACATTACTATACAAAGACACATAACGAATCATCCGGTCCTTATAGCCGCTAAAAGAAGGGATGGAAAGTTTTCCGGAGAGATTTCCATAGATTGGAAATAGGCTTATATAATCCACATTTTTACTGGTCATCACATCCTCATCATAGCCATATACCCCATAGCTATCTTCGGTTGAGTTTGTTGATGAGATTTCCCCTCCGAGTAACCAATTCAGCCTATGGTTGTTCCCAATAGACTTATTGAAATTGAACTGTCCACGTATACGGTGCGCCTGTAACTGATTGACAGATTTATTCAAAACTCCTCCTCGTGGCACATTATATTTCACATTTCCATTTTCAATCAATGTGTAGCGATTAATAAGATCGCGTACATAAAAGGACTCTTCTTGGTAGGACAAATCAGTCCCTCCGGACTGATGCTCATACCCGTAAGTCAACTCGGCCTGAAGGGCGTCCAAAATTTTATACCGTAAATTTAAGTTTGTCCGAATATGTCTCAATCTCGTCTCTACCGAAGATTTATCTATATCTTCCAAGGGCCTATAGGTCCAATCCAGCAACCGTCCCCCCCCAGCTGTATCTGCAAATATTGCATTCATTCCTTTGGGAACAACCAGTGCATTGCCATTTTGGTCTATGAGCTCAGCATAGGGATATATCGCGCTTCTGGTTCCGCCGGGAATGAGATTTTCCGAAGGGATGCTTGCGCTATTTTTATTGAGAGACTCGGTATAGTCTACATTTGTCAATAAGGTCAAACGATCAGCAAGAGCCGTTTCATTGGACAATTTAAAGGTCAGTCGATTACTGTTGCTCCCGACCTGGGCACCCACCTGCCGATCATATCCTATACTCGCGCGCATTCTATTTTTATTTGTATTACTCTCGAGGTCCACAAAATATTGCTGCCCTAATGCATTGCGCAAGATCTGGTCGCTGTAGTCCTTGCGGTAGTCTTTTGTAGACCAGTAAGCCATCTTTTGTTCGAGTTCCTCTTTGGAAACGGTCCCAACCTTATTTGCATATAATAATTCCACAAAAGGAGAAAACACGATCCGTTGCTTGGTCGAGCTTGCGTGTGCATTGTCATAAAATCCTTTATCAAAGAGCATTCGTTCTACTTGGAGAAAGTCAGCACTGGATATTGCAGGTTTATAAAATAGATCGGGCTTCTGTGTGATCAATAAATTACTTGAAAAGTTGACTATTGTTTTAGACAATCCACGTCCTTTTTTACTGTTGATGACGATCACACCATTTCCTGCTCGAGATCCCCAGATGGAACTTGCAGCAGCATCCTTTAAAACTGTTGCGGACTCGATATCATTGGGATTAATGGTTTCCAGATCACCATCATAAGGAAAATTGTCTAAGACAATCAATGGTCTAGATGATCCTTCACTAAAGGTATTCAGGCCTCTTATGTTAATCACGGGTTTACCTTTCCTATTATCATATTGCAAACCCGCCACTTTTCCCTCCAAGCGGTCCATGATATTCACTGTAGTCATTGTATTCAGCTCATTGTTAGCGATCTGACCAAAACTTCCGGTTGCCCGTTCTTTTGGTAAAGTCTGATATCCCGTATTGATCTCCACCTCGTCCAATATATTTTCTCGTGGCACCAATAAGATAGCGACATCGTTTTGAGGGTTATGCAGTTGAACTTTTTTGGTTTCAAAACCCATTGCCGAAACAAGTAGAGTAAGAGCGTTACCTTTAAAGGGAATGTTAAATCTCCCCAAGCTGTCAGCTTTAAATATTTCTTTACCATTTTCACTACGTAAGGTTGCGAAGGGAACCGGCGCACCATCAAGGCTCGTTATCCTACCATTGTATTTACGCTGAGCGAATAGTGTTGTACAAAATAATATCGCTAAGCATGCACTAATTAAACTTTTCATAGATTAGTTATATTTTAGGAAGGAATTGATCTGCTCATTGGTTACGAATTGGGCAAAGGTACCTGCGGTAATTCTTCCATTTGCATTAATCCACACATAGTAAGGTACAGCAGCAAAAGGAAGTAAGTCCGTCAGATAGCTATCTTCAAAAACTGTTGTCAGATCGTTCGTACGAAGAAAATCTGATTTCATCCCGTGGATTCTAACATAATTACCTTTCGAGAACTTTGGATTGACGAGCAGAATATTCATTTGACCATTGTAGGAGTTTTGTATATCGACCAATTTGGGCATTCCTTCTATACAGCTCGCGCACCAGGTTGTCCAAAAGTCCAGTAGCAGTGGTTTTCCTTTATAGCGTTTCAGATCGATAATCGCAGTGTCCCCTTTATGATAGATCTTAACTATTTGCTCCCAGAATTCTTTGGGCACATGATCTCCCACACGGAGAGGGGATATTGCTTTTGGCCCATCGGCCCCGCTGTCCTTGCGGGGCGTCTGAGCCGATAAACTAAACATAGAAACTAAGCATAGGATAGATAGTAGGGCACTATACCTTTTCATTGTCTTCAGATTGGGCAAGACCTCTCCTGCCCCAAAAAAATATCTCATTTTTTAGGTGTTTAAAGAGTGACCAAAACACATAGCTTCCCCTTCCGACTTAAATCAGTTTTCCAGGTTCCTAAGCCTTGCTTAGATCACTCCAGTAAATAAATAGAACTAATAATAGGTTCTCAGATGCGGTGCTTGACAATTACAGGTGATTTGATAGAGACGATACCGCATCAGTTAGAAAAATGAAAAACCGACCTTTTTTATAGAAAACCTATATCAATCTGTTTCGAGTCTTTGTTTCTCAACAATAAATTCCTACTTTTAAGCTGCTAAACGAAAAGAGTGGAAATCATACTTGTCGGCATGGACTGCAAACAAATTAGGTCGGCAAAATCAACAACATGGAGCTAATAAATAGGCCTTTTTGGCGCTTGCTATGCCCATTTTTAATACCTCTGGTATTAAGTGCTGTTGATTTTGATACTTTTGATACTACTCCGGAGGGCAGTATTTGTTCTTGATCAATAGGATGACTGCATGCTGGCAACTAGGATACTTGATCTGTCGTTGCGATGATGAATGCGTTCTTGACTCTTTGTGTTTCATAATTTAATAGCATTGAAGTTATTAAAAGAGTCTCGTAAGCTAGAAGGTGGCTTATATTAAGATAGGCTCCTGCTTTCAGCTGACAGAGGGTACTAGCAAAGACCACGACGCAGCATCCAGCAGGAGCCTATCCCACAATTGCAAATATAGGCAAAAGTAGGGATAAAACTCCCAGTGGTCTCGCGTCTGTAAAATTGCTAGTTTTTCTGTCGAGACTACAATCAGCGAACTGATTATGAACAAAAATAAGAATAAAAAAACAAATCGCAAAATAAATTGCGATTTGTAACTAAAATTTATTTAACAATCGGTATACAATGAAGTTCGATAAATTTCTAAAAACTTTAAATAAAGAATTTGAAACGATACTTTCAAGTACGTACCCTTTAGAGTCCTTCCAACTAAATAGTGATTTATCAACAGTAAAGGGTAGGGTCTTTTACAAAGCTGTGGCGCTCCTATCAAATAACTTTGATGAAGATGTTGAGAATGCATTATCCGAAACTGCAAAAGTTGCTCAAAAAAGATTTTTATTAAAACAGAAAGATAAAAAGAGGGCCGAGAAGACTTTAAACAAGTATCAAAAATTTATTGCTCAGTTCGTCTCTTCGCAAGCAGACGTTTCAGAGAAAGCAGGTATTGAAAATACAAGATTCACGAAAGTATTAAATCTAACTGCGGACGACTTTTATGCTTATGAAGTTTTTTCTATTGCGAAATCTCAAGGTATAACGCCAAAAAGTGCATTTGAACAATTATATAAAGAAAACACTTAGTGATAACAATTCTTGATCCGCACCATAGATATTATGCCTTCGAATACTTCTATGGCGACGGCGAACGTCCGATGATTGGAATGGTACCTTCGGAGTAATTCAATTGGCTTTAATCTAGATTATCAAAAACATAAATAAACTCAACAGTGCGCAGCAAAAAGACTACATGCTAAATTACAGGATGGTGAACTTTTCCTCCTTTTTGGCATTCTCGCATAATGCTGCCTCAGCAAAGAATGACTTAAAGAACTTTGTTAACGGAAATAAGCACAGATTTTTTGTATCTTAACATTGAATTAATTTTTAAATGACCATGGTAGGAAAAGTAATTCGATTACTTAGACAGCAAAGGGGCTGGACACAACATGATGTTGCCCAGCGATTAGATATAGCTATTCCCTCATTATCAAAAATAGAAGCAGGTATTACAGACCTTAATCTCTCTCGACTAAACCAAATCGCAGAGTTATTTGATTTGACAACCGTGCAGCTATTATCTTATTCCGGATCAGAAGAAGCTAATGAACATGCTGATGAGGTAAAAGTACTTTCGGAAAAGATACAACAACGCGACGACGAAATTATCGATCTTCAGAAAAAGGTGATTCAACTATATGAGCACTTGTACAGTCTTGACAAGTGATATAGATGAGATTGTCCTGGACAGGGAATTCCGTTTCTACCATTCAGATGCAATATTGATTGACAAATGTTTTAAAAGTAAAAAAAGACTTTATGATTGTACAGCCTATACATCTTATAGGCTCATGAAGCACTCGGATACGACAGGCGATTTTTTTGTACTCTGTAAAATATGATTCAGTGCGCTAGAGATTGGTACACTAGAGATCTGTGCAATTTTTGGATAAAATTCTTCTTCTTGTGGCGGTATGCCAGCCTCAGATTTTCCTTATATTAGGTTATGTTCAGACACAGAAATAAAGGAAGGACTTTCCTGCACAATATCAAACTTGCCGCTCTACTGTCATCTGTGGCCGGAGCGGTCAATATTGTCGGTGTATTGGCATTCGGTACGCTAACGACAAATGTTACGGGACATTTTGCTTTTCTCTCAGAGGATCTCTATCTCAATAGATACAGCGTTGCCATGGTAAGCATGCTCTATGTTGCATCATTTTTTGCGGGCGCTTTTCTTGCCAGCACCTGTATGGAACTCACCTCTAAGAATACAGATCATTTCTCGTATATGCTGCCGCTCTCGATAGAGATCCTATTGCTTGGAGCAGTGGCATTGTCGGACTTTATGGGAAGGCAATATCCAGTATGGCTTTCCTGTATATTGCTGCTGGCCATGGGACTTCAGAATGCCCTTGTCACTAGGATATCGGGATCTGTGGTGCGTACGACTCACCTAACAGGACTGTTTACCGATCTGGGGATAGAACTCTCGCAGCTCATTTTTTGTAAAGACAGAAATGACTATACTCGTTTGCGGCATTCCATAATGCTCAGGGGAATCATCGTTGGCGGATTTTTCCTGGGGGGACTGATCGGCGCCTTTCTGTTTGGCTGGCTGGGAAGGAAAACACTGTTACTGCCAGTCTTCATTCTTTTTATGGCACTTTATTACGACCGAGCACGGATAGCTTATTATCGTTCTATAAGAAAACACAGGAATAAATAATATAGGACCTATATGATGTTTCACAGAGTAGCGTAGGATCTGTTGCTTCCAGTAGCGGTTCCGGTTACGGAGATTCATTATTATTCAGCCCTGCGAAATAGTTTTACGTGTGCCAATCCTTAAAAATTCTTTCGCCAAAAATTGAGCATGCCTTCAAAGGCAGTGTACTCCAGGTCAAAATTTTCCGGGATCTCATCCCATCCGCTATAATAGAAGACTACACGTGTTCCGACCGGCATCATGCGGAGCTGCCCCCAAAGATAGGCGGTGTAGCGATCGTATAGCTTCGAACTGGTCAGGACCGTATTATCTATGGGGCAGGATGTATCCAGATTTTCAAAGAATGAATTGTAAAAGTAGAAAGCATCAAAGTCAGCAAAGGAGACCTGGTCTATATTAGCATGTATAAATTCCACATTTTGAATATTGTTTTTTTTTGCCAGAGCACTGGATAGCTCGATTAGAGCCCCGCGTTGTTCCACACCGTAGAACATACCCCTTGTACAGGCCGCTCCCACAAGACAGAATTTCCCCGCGCCCGAGCCAATATCAAGGATCCTGTCCCCTGATTTTTCAACGAGATACCGAGCCGCCATTTCTGCGACATCAACCGGGGTCCAATGGCGTGCGGCCAGATTTTTAATATGTGCAGGATACAGCTCATTGAACCTGCTGTCATCTATAGGGATGCCGGATCGTAAAAGTTTAAAGATCATTGCATAGTACTAACCTGGGTGGATAAAATGTGGGCATTGAGGAAAGCCCGGGATCAGCTTGAACTTATTTTCTGGAGTTCTCTGAGAAAATGAACCTTCCCTGATTCGGGATTGATTTCCACAAGTACTTATAAACACCCGTTATCGCCGCCTTACCGTCGGTTGTTAGCCCCGCCGTTGCTACCCCCGATTTGCCGTCAATTTTATAGACGGTAGACTTTGCTGCACCACCTTCCGTGTAATATATCCCGACATAAGCAGAACCATTTAAGTCTGAGTAGTTTTCCTGACCTGTTGTACTTTGGATGGATTTGTTGTCAGGAGTTCCTGTTACCCATTTGAAACTTCCATCATATACATTCACGACGGCAAATTTGATTCCTCCATACATCAACGCGCCATAGAATATTGTCGCATAGACGTAAGGCTGTGGTACCATGGTCAATAGAAAATAACCTTTACCCATGTAAGTCTTTTTATAGACATACTGACCACCCGAAGCATTGCTCAGGTTAAGGAAATAGGATTTGTCGTATTCAGTAGATCCTTTTTTTATCTTCATTACTGCCACCGGTGTCGCTGTACTGTATTTATTCGCATTGTCATAACCGAGCTTGGTTCCGAAAACATACGCATCACCATTTTCATCGACGTCCATACCGCCCGTAAAATAAGCGCCAATCGATCCCGTACGTCCGTCACGGATCACTTTTTCCAATTTCATGTCCGGATAGCTGTAGACCGCAATCCAGGTACTGTCTGGATTTTGGATCCAATCGATACCACTGCGTATACTCCTCCTCGGGTTGCCAGGCATTTTTAAAGAGCAATACCTCGTTGCCGACATTGCCATAGGCAGTCATCGTCTCGGTCTGGAAGGTACCTAGGGATTCCAACTTTTTAGCCGCATTGATCCGATAGGTGGTGATAGGTCCGGGGCTACTTTGCGCAAACAGCAGACTCATGAAATAATTGCCGTTGACGACATAGTTACGTGTTGCTCCGTCTTGCTCTACACCCGTTTTCTCGGTAATCAGCACCCCTTCGTCCAGCGAAGAACTGGTAAATAAAATATCGGCTCCCGCGAGCACAGATTTTCTTCCCGTCAGTACAAACATACTGTCTTTGGGTGTTTCTACAACCGGCGGTTCGACATTGGGCGCCGGATCCGACTTACTACAAGCATAGCTGAATAAAATAATTCCAGCTGCATAAACTAAAAATATACTCTTTTTCATATTCTTTTATGTTAATTGATAAAATAGCGTAGTTTGACATTGAAAGCGCGTCCCGGCTTCTGCAGGCTAAAATTGTCGTAAAGCTTTCTGTCTGTTATCTTCCTGCATTCCAGACCGATATTATATTTTCCACCTTTCATCGCGTAGACGACATTGATATCATGCGCCAGCTGCATCGGTACAGTACGTTTGCTGTCTGCAGCCCCCTCATTCTCCCAATACAGGTAAAAGTCATGAACATACAGCATATTGTAACCGATGGTCAATTTGTCGTCCTGATCGAACAGATTGGCGGAGTATACACTCGCATCCACATTTCCGAACAAATACGGGACATTGGGGATACGCTGCTTATACGTATCGCTGTAAACATCCGGCAGGTCCGTAAGGTAACTAAGACCAAGGGGACATTCACCTCGGACATGGCACTGATGAAACTGATTTATCTAGCACATAATAACATTAAGAAAAAATGGACGATGCCACTGGCCAATTGGGGAACTACAGCTCAGAAATTAGCAATTTGGTTTCCGGGAAGAATGGTGTTAGATTTGCAATAAGCAAAGTGGCTGAATTACCGCCCCGCGGGGCGGTAATTCAGCCACTGACACAGTTTGTTTTACACTCCCATTAAATTCCTTACTGATATAGAATAAGAGCACAAAACAATTTCAAAAACTTTTGATATTTAAATATTTATCACTATATTAGCAGTACAGGCTAAAGGAAAACCAACTTTTAGCTAAGCGACTTAATTATTTAGGGCGCTTTATTTCAGAATCATCGTTGAATTTCAATAAGAATACTTTTCATAAAATTAGGTTAATAAAAAAGGCAACTCCCCTTACATCGCCCGATGATAGGGGAGTTTTTTTTTGAACTACCACTGCTATCAATTAGAAAAGCCATTCCCTTGCGAAAATGGCTCTCAATACTTATTATAAACTTTTAAGCGTTATGCTTTTTTACTTCACCGAAATACTTCTCCACATCAGTCTCGGCCATGCCGAGCTTTTGGCAGATCTCAACAATTGTGAAACCTAGCTCCCTCAGCATTTCAATCTTGCCTTCGATTTTGCCTTTTTCTATACCGATCTTTAGACCTTTTTCTCGCTCCTGCCTTTTTATTGTTTCGATTACGCCCATTTCAAAATTACAGTTCTTAGGCTCCTTTATAATACTTCTCAACATCACGCTTGGTCATGCCGAGCTTTTGGCAGATCTCAACAAAAGTGAAACCTAGCTCCCTCAGCATTTCAATCTTGCCTTCAATCTTGCCTTCGATCTTACCTTCAATCTTGCCTTTTTCTATACCGCTCTTAAGACCTCTTTCAAGACCTTTCTCCCGCTCCTGCCTTTTTATTGTTTCAATTACGCCCATTTCAATTGTGCCTCCTGTCACTTGATAAATGTATTGGTCAAATTTACTATTTATTTCTTTATTTCGTATAAAAAGAAAGCTTTTCAAAAAAACTAAAAAGCTCATTATACGGTCTTTACCATATCTATTGGTCTGTATCAGCGTACGCGCAATCGTACTCCGCTGTTCTGCCAGTTCATCTTCAGGAAGCTTATCTTCCTGCAAAGATTTTTGACAGGCCAATACAATATACGCAAAAATATTGTCCATAGCAAGCAGCTCCTGCTCACTGTGATCGAATATCTGATAACTTAGATAACGGAATTCCAGCGAAGTACGGAATACAGAATAACTGTATGTAGCGGGACGGCGCTGGCCACGGTCGCCTGTAAACACCGCTATGGTCTCCACCGGAACGCGGTAACGGTCCAATAGACGGTAATGATACTGGAATATGCGATGTGAAAATCCAAGGTCATTGCCGCCTTCTATTTCCGTGTGTACCAAAATCCATTTTTCCGTGCCGTCGCACAAAAATACCTTAACCAAGAGATCCGCTACACGCTTGCCTTTTTTACGCTCACGATCAGGAATGATCTCCAACAACTCTTTGTCCATAAAGGTCAGTCCCCGTTCCAGATCAAAGATCCCATCGGCATCGGGATACATAAACCGCAGAAAGTCCGGAAAATTATCTTCAAAGATACCCTTCAAAAGCTCATCGTTCTTCTTGGCCGGTCTGAGCCGTTGTGTTGCCCCCATAATTATATAAGTTTTTAGAACCATCGATCACAAGCTGACAGGAACTATCATCTGTCTCGGCCGTTGTCTGATCTTTAGTTATTTAAATCGGCTAATACCACAAAGATAAGAAAAATCACATAAAAATACTAATAAAATTAGCAATTTAAAACAACCCTACTGCGTACAGTGCACACAACTAGGTAAACCTTGTCTCTAAGATCAGCTCCATACGCCCCCGGCCAAAATGAAAAATCGCTGCTGAAAGCATGAGCAAAGTATTCCTCAATAGCGGCTTATCCTGTCCCTTGTGGTGTGGCTTTCAATAAAGAGGGCAAGCGTACACCCAATCCCCGAGGGTATATGCACCTGAAAACTATTGACGTCAATATTATCTTGAAAATTTGTAAATTTGTCCACTTGTTAGGTGCTTAAACAGCATACTATCTGCCCTTTTGAAAAATTTAGGATGGACATCACTGCAGAAAATAAGCTATTGGTTGCGCTTTCTCATGGAGACGAACAGGCTTTTTTTGCTTTGTATGACCAGTATAGCCACGCCTTATTTTCCACGATTTTTCGAATGGTTAAAGATAGACAGGTTAGTGAAGAGATCGTGCAGGATGTATTCCTGAAAGTCTGGCAAAAACGATGTGTAATGCTCCCTGAAATTAGCTACGATTATTAACGTAGTTTTTATAAATTAGGGACAATGAAAAAAAGTAAGTTCAGAATTAGCCATTGTAAAAAGTAACCTAAAAAAAGAGAAGCATACCTTCAGAAAGATATGCTTCTGTGTCTGTACATTAGATTTCATGACCTCCAAAAATTCCTCACGGATCACGAAAACAACCTTACCAAATCCAGCACGGATTGCATCGTAAATCACTACCGTCCAAAATAAAATTTAGGTTACGAAAAAAGGCTATTTTTCTTATCAAGAAGCGTATTATTTTAGATTCCTCCATTAGCTATCCCTCCTTATTTCAAAAGACTCCAAACTGCCCGTTTTTATCAGGCGTCTTTTTCTTGATAAATGGGTCGTTCGCCTATTGCCAAAAATCAATCTTTACAAATATGTTCATGCGTATAAAGCTTACAAGATTGGACAGATTCCACCTGTAGATGGATAGCTCTTTACAACGCTGTATTTCATGTTTACTTTGCTCCGTGTGACGAAGAAACTTCCGCTGCTGTCCTTTACACCAATTTGTGAGATGTAAATCTTGTTTCTTCCTTTTCCGTAGGAATACACCAGGTAAGACTTTCCGGTATCCTCATCGGTGAATACCGTTTGATCTCCGGTGTTGCTGGTGCCTATCATACCAGTCATATCGATGCGCTGGTGCCATTTAAATGGGCCATTGGGACTGACCTTGCAGCTGTGAAAATACAGGCAAAAGATAAAAGAAAATAAAATGTTTTTAGAAAAGGTGATCATAGTCTTGGTCCAATGGGAAGATCCAAGATGAAGCAATAATTCTTAAAGGCCATCATGGTCCAACCTGTCCTTTCGAAAAAAGGCTCAACATAAAAATTGGCGTCGTACAGTGAAAATCCAATAGCCTTTAGAAACATTTGATGACGAAACAAAAAAGAGGAAACGATAGGATACAAGAAAAATTACTGGCAATGTTGTGCCACAGGTCAGACTGCGGCACAACATAATTGTTAGTTATTTCTTGTCACGAAAAGATCATCAGCGCCCTCATTGATAGGGATATACAATCTTTCCCAGCTTTTTGAATGAACCATTTCCCAGCTATGTCCAGTACCTTTCAAATCTTCAGCCAAAAGAATCGTTCCAGGTTCAATTAAAAAAGTTGAACCATCGCTGACTTTAAATCTGATTTTACCTTTCAGCGTAACCACGTATTGTCTTCTTGGAGCTGGATGAGCATTTTTCTCCCATTCTTCTGTTTTATTGCTTATCCAAAATGTACTCGTATTGGCGTGTTTCAATGTTGGAATAAAGCCTTTTTGAAACGAGCAGGTTCCATCCGGATTGTTGATCAATCGTACTGCAGGCATTTTACCTTCGGCTTCCACGTTGACCGCCTTAATTTTTCCATGACCTTCTTGCGCTTTCACAGCGTTTAAGCTTGATGCTGCCAATACGCAAGCAATAGTTAGTTTAGATATTATTTTCATTTTGTAATGTTTGAAATTATTATTTTGTTGTTTTAATTTTAGAATTCATAAACCGTGTCGTGCACCATCATCCGTTCAAAATAAGGTTTATATTTAGCGACAAGGGCGAGGTGTCCCGGCAGTTTACCATAAGCCTCTAGTTCCTCCAATGTCGCAAATTCCATGGACGCATTGTAGGTAAACGAGTTGTCCAATACCGTTCTTGGGGAAGAAGCAGCTGGCTTGCCATAACGTACATTTTTGACATAGGGAAGCTTTTTAAGACCTTCAAAAAACTGTTTAAACTCTTCTACCTGTTCAGCAGACAAGTCAGGTTTTAGCCAAAAAAGCAAATAGTGGAAATACACTTTTTTTGTTTTCGCTTTTTTCTCTTTTGCCATCAGTGAGGTGGCCGCAAAGCTCATTACGCTAGCAGTACCTAGTGTAAGGATAAAATCTTTTCTTTTCATGTTATTGCTATTTAATTAAAATCAATTCTATATTTAAGCACAAATGCCCACTTGTGATCTGTTACCACAGCTTGATCCGCAGCATTTAAATTATATATCGGACGATTTTGCGCATCAAAAGTCAGCCGGCTGCTATTACCGTGCATCAGTAGCGAGATACCTGCATCATAAATTAGACTTTTGTCTTTCAATGCCTTGTAGTCCCCTACTTGTACAGAAACCGCTGGCTGCAGCTGTAAATTATGTTTGGATGGATTGAAATAAGGGAGTGTACCGCCGACCTGTGCGTAAAATGTATTTCCCGTGCCAGCATTTGGCAAGCTATTTCCCGCACCATTCAGGCTTGCATTGGCCGCATCGATACCTGTCGCGGGGTTGTTTGTCCCTGCAAAGCGGAGATAGTTAGGACCATAATCGCTGTGCATGGCCATACCATAGGCACTAATCGAAGTTCCTTTCTCTTTGTCGATGGGCGCATCATAGATGATATCCGCTGCAAAATTGCGCATATCGTCATTTTTGGTCATCTGCTGTTCATCCAGATGCCAAAGTGCGTTGTGCATATACTCAAATCCAGCCCCTATGCTGAGCACATCTTTTTTACCGAGGTACGTACCCGAATTGAATGGCGTTTCGTTACTCTCTTTATCGTGAAATGCGTAGCGGAAGTAGCCTGACACATCTTTGCGTGCTTCATTTTTGCTGAAGGTGGCTTTATTTAATTTTGGATCAGCACTGGCGGCTGAATATGGATCAGCCAGTACCACCCGATAGTCAAATTTTCCAAACTGCCCTTTTGCATAGATGCTCATTTCACGTACGACCATATCAGTCGCCCCAGTATTGGATGTCGCATACAGAGGCAAGTCGTAAAGCAGCGTATTGAGTGGTCCTGTTGTAAAACGGGAAAGACCGCGCCAAGTCGAACGGCCGCCACCGATCGCAAGTTTAGGACTGAAACTATATTCTGCATAGGCATCCAAGAGATCCATATACGTATTAGTCTTGCTGTTGACGTTTACGTTGGTAGGCCCCATCTGTAATACAAACAGTAAATTTTCGGTAGGCTTGTAAGTCATCTTTGCCCTAATACGCCGCAAAGAAAGATCAGATACATTCGAAACGGACTCGTTGTTTACCAAGCTTCCCGGATTGAGCTGACTATATCTCGCCCACAGCTCAGCATACCCACTGAAGCTGATATAACGTGTATGCTCCTTATTTAAGAAATGAGTAAGTTTTGGATTTCCAAAATCATTGGTTTGCGCCTCGGCGAGCTCTGCGCTACCTAGTCCCAAACTAAGGAACAATGCCAAGGTAAGCTGTTTTTTATTCATGATTCAACCTAATTTTGTTTTTTTGATAAGTCAAAATTAGGCTGAATATGGAGGTAATATTATTAGAAAACCATTAGAATTTTTAGCTTATTCAAGCCCCTTTGGATAGGCCAGTTTAAGCTCGACTGAAAACACAGTCCCTACATGGAGAGTTGAATTAACCGCTACGGTACCCTGATGCATCTCAATAATCCGCTGAACAATCGAGAGACCGATGCCATGTCCCTCTTTTGAAGGCGTACCCGCCACACGGTAAAACAAATCAAAGATATGGGGGATATCCTTGCTGTCTATTCCGATACCATGATCTTTTACCTGCACCTGCGCTACGGTTTTATTTCTGGAGAGCAGTACCTGGGCATGCCGATCGGCACTATATTTACAGGCATTCTCGATCAGATTAGCAAAGGCCACTTTCAAGAGGTAGGCATTTGCAGATACCAAGATTTCCTCTTCGTCGATTGCAGCATTAGCATCAAAAGAGATGCTTACCCGATAGTCTTTATTTTTCTCTAAGACAACTAACTTTGCTTCAAGCAGTATTTCATCCACTCTGATTTCTTCAAAATTTACCTGCGAACTATCGTAGTTTGCCCGGGCAAAATCCAGCAAGGCTGTCGAAAGTACCGTAGCCTCCTTCGCATCGAGCAATGCCCTATCAATAGAGTGAAAATACTCATCCACATTGGTATTCAGCTGCTGCGCCAATTCCAGTTCGGCGATCATAGCTGCCAAAGGTGTTCTAAACTCGTGTGAAATAATGGATACAAAATGGCGCTGGTTGTTGAAAGATTTTTCCAACCGATTGAACGTATTGTTGAATGTTTCGATAAGTTCTGAGAGTTCGTCTTTTGCATTACTATAGGAGACACGTGTGCTCAAGTTATGTTCGGACACATCCTTTATCTGATGTATCATGTAATTGATTGGCTTAAGAATATAACGTGCAAATAGAAATGAAGAGAAAAAAATAAAAAAAAGGGCAACGATATAAATCGTTATCAAAATATTTTTCAGCCGTTCCATATGTGCAAAACCCGTTACATCGTACGCATGTCCGATCAAGAAAAAAGGCTTACCCTCAAATTGATAGTTTAAGCCCATATACAGTTCTTTGCCTTGCTCCCATGTAAAAAAATTAGACGTTTTGACAGATTCCAATTTAATATCGGGATACGTCGGTTCGCCTATATCGGAAAAAACAACCCTATTCTGCTGATCGAAAACAGTAATCTGGGCTTCGTTGATCAGCTTTTTATTTTGTTCATGAATTCTTCTTATCTGATGTTCCTGCACCTGTGCATCAAAAATAAATTCTGCGCGCCAGATGATCTTATAGCGCAGCCGATCCACAAATTCTTCCTGCCGATTTAATTCCGAAAAGAAATAAACCGCATAGGCGAATAGAAACAAAATGATAGCCGAAGAGAGCGTAAATACCCAGGAAGTTCTATTGACAATCTTCATTCTTTATTGGATAAAATAAATCCATGTCCGGATTTTGTATGAATCAATTTAGGTGAAAAATCCCGGTCTATTTTTTTACGTAAATAATTGATATATACATCAATATAGTTTGTTCCGGTATCAAAGTTTTTGCTCCATACATTACGTGCTATTTCATCCTTGCTGAGCATGGTCTCCCTATGTTTCAAAAAGAAGTGAAGGAGATCAAACTCTTTGGGAGTCAATTTAATAAGTTGTCCCTGACTATGAACCTGCTTACTCCGGAGATCAATACTGATACGATCATAAGTCAGCAGCCCCTGAATCTCTTCTTCACTGATTTCCCTGTGCCGTTTAAGCAAGACAGCGATACGTGCAAAAAGTTCGCGTATTTCAAAAGGTTTCACCATATAATCATCGGCTCCCGCATCAAAACCAGATATTTTTTCATCGATACTGCCCAATGCTGTGAGCATGATGATTGGGATCCTGGGGTAAGCCGCACGCATCTGTTTACTGAGCTCAATCCCATTCATTCTTGGCAACATGATGTCTATGATAAGTAAATCATAGTCAACAGATTTGGCTTCTTTGATCGCTGATTCCGCATCACCAAAAATATTGACCAGGTAGCCCTGACTTGCTAATCCTTTTTTCACACTCGAAGCAACGCGTTCATTGTCTTCTACGACCATTATTTTCACCATTCTAGCATGCTTGTATGTATCTACTAATACTGCAGGACAAAGTTAGTTATTTTTCAAAAAGGCTTGCGCAGCCTACATGAACTTTAGACAACGGTCATGAAAACTCGGTAAATTTACCGTTATCGCTATTGCTAAAATGGCATTGTTACCACCTTTGCATGATATTTACCTTTTTTAATCTCAAATAAAACTGCATACCCACCAGCTCCATCGCCATTAACAGCAGTAATGTATAAACTATCATTTGAGTCATCATAGTAGCATGTTGCAAACTCGTTGTTTACATTAAATAGGCTTTCAATTTCCTTTGCCGGGATCTGGATAAATTTTCCCTTTATAGTAGCCTCAATGGAGGTATAATGGCTTGTAGGGATTTCGCCATCTGTTCCCCATACCTGCTGCCCTTTAAATTTGTCTACAACGGTATAACCATCATATTGATTTTGCCCTTAGATGAGGAATTACGCTTCGCATCACATTGACGGCTGCAAAAAGATTAACGTCCATTGTCCGGCGAAATTCTGCATCCGTCATTTCTTCCATACTGCCCACTAAAGAATATCCGGCGTTATTGACCACCACATCGATGGTGCCGAATTTTTCTATACCTTTCTCTATTGCCGATTTTACTTCATTATCCTTTGTAATATCGACTTCCAAAGGCAGAAAGTTTGTTCAGAAGCTGTTACATTTTTCTATTCATTTTAATAGTGCAAATTTCACAATCGTATCTGGCAGTTACGTTTCCATATCTCTGCGGTTTTTATCCATATCTCTGATCATGCCGATATGTGTTATAGATAACATCTTAATTAAACATTTTTTTAAACTCAGAAGGCGTCAAAGCCGTATGTTTTTTAAACAGTTTATTAAAGGAGGCTGGATGCTGAAAGCCCAGTTCGTACGCCACTTCACTGACGGACATCGTGGTGGTAGATAATTTCTCTTTTGCTTTATCTACGATTTTTTCCTGTACATATGTTTGGGTTGCTTTTCCTAACAGCACTCTCAATAAGCTTGTCAGATAATTAGGAGAGATATGCAATTGCTGGGCAATTGCACTAACCGAAAGAATCCCGTGATCGATCATATCTCCATTTTCCAGATGACTTTCAATGAAATTATCTAACCGGGCTAGAAGTTCATTATTGGCAATCTTTCGGGTGATGAATTGTCGTTCGTAAAAACGTTCGGTATAATTGCACAACAGCTCAATCTGGGTCAGGATAATAGTCTGGGTAAACTTATCGATATTGGATTGATATTCTTTTTGGATATTTTTAAAGATCTCAATCAACATGAGTTCTTCTTTTTTTGATAAGAATAAAGCTTCGTTGACATTGTAGCCAAAAAAGTCATACGATCTTAATTTTTGGGCTAACGGACTTCCCCATAGAAAATCGGGATGAATAAGCAGCAGCCATCCTGATGGCTGGGCTTCGGCTGTAGGATCTATCTCAATTCTGATAACTTGTTTAGGCGCAACCAATGCCAAAATGCCTTCCTGGAAATCGTAAGAATATTGTCCGTAATTAAATTTTTTGCTTACATTCCGTTTCAAACCGATAGAATAAAAATTCTGTACCCATTTGATATCCGTATATTCTAGTGGATAAACAACTTTACTGTAATCAATTAAACTTACCAATGGATGTTCCGGCTCTGGCAATTGCGCAAATTGATGAAAATCGTAAATAGAATTCAATTGGATATCTGCCTGCATCTTATTGTCTTTTTTCCGTACATAAATTTATAAAATTTGAAAAGAATAATGGGGCTGTCTCAAAAGTCAATTTTACGACATTGAAACCAAATAAAATTTTGAAACTTTGTTAGATCCAGCTAAAAAGGATCAAATCTCTGATGAGGTTTGATCCTTTTTTTATGATTTCTGTAAATACAAGCTGTCCTCCCAAATTAATTCTGATTTGCAATTGTGAATTTCATTTATGATACAGCCTCATCATCTCTGTTGGCTTACCATTCTTGATCAGTTGGCAGAATAAAAATTTCCGATACATCGACATAATCAGGTGATTCTAAAGCATACACCATGCTATTTGCTATATCAGTAGGGGTCAAAAAAGTCATTTGATCTTTTAAAGACTCCATTGCATTTTTATAGTCCGCGTCAGAAATTTGATCGTATAAATTCGTTGCAACTGCACCAGGCTGAATACTGGTAACACGTACATTATGTTTTTTCCCAACTTCCATACGCAGAATATCTGAAAATGCAGCCACGAAGTGTTTAGTACCGCAATACACACCAAGTCCTTTAAATAATTTTCGCCCAGCAATTGATGATAAATTGATGATATGCCCGCTATTCTGTTTAATAAACTCGGGCAGAACAGCAGCCGTAACATTCAGAACACCTTTGACGTTTACGTCTACCATTTGTTCCCATTCCTCTACCTTGAAAGCATCGACATCCGATACAGGCATGATTCCGGCATTATTGATCAGGATATCAAGATTACCATAATGTGCTTTGATCTGATCTACTGCGGCATGAACACTTTCTTTGTTTGCAACATCCATTTTCACTGCAAATGCATCCAATCCATCAGCTTGTAATTTTTCTACCAGCTGATTTAATTTTTCTTCGTTACGGGCAGCAGCGGCTACTTTCACTCCTTTTTCTGCCAATTTTTTAGCAACGCCTTCACCAATGCCGCTAGAGGCTCCGGTGATCACGGCTACTTTACCTTTTAATTCCATGTTTTAAATTTTTTAGACCACAAAATTGAAAAGAATCGGTTAGTTGAACTTTGCCACATCAATGAAAAACTTTGCCGAATCCTAGCAATAACGGAATGAAAAGATTTGGTCAGAAATAAACCTGATATTGTTTTTATCAAGTGCTGGCATCCACCGACTGGGTGCATATGCTCCGGAATCCCGGCGGATCGGTGCCATATCTTGTCCTAAACAGCTCTCTTTACGCTGTTTTGGGTGCATATATGCCGGATTGGCAGAGATATGAACACCTGATCGGACTGGATCAACAACCGGATTTTGGGTGCATATCCTCCGGATTATGCATCAGAGGGATTATTTTTTTCATTTTTATGCTTATTTAGGTTTATTTCTAATTGATCAACAACAACTGTATGCTTTACATCAGTATAGTTTTGATAACGTAAGCTCTATTCATTTGACTAAATGCAACTTGATCTATGGAAAAGCTATATTCCTCCTTTCTTACTAAGACATGATTTCTAGACTGTTATTAATGTATGTGTGAAATCAAGGCGGTTGCCCCTAAAAGCTAGAGTTTATTGTGCCGATTAAATCTGGTAATTAGATATAACCATGTCACAACAATTTAACATTGGCCGAGTGCAAGAGGCCAATTATTAAATGTATCTTTGATCATATTTATTTTAAGTATATTTTGAAAATGCAAAAGGTTAGGGATCTATTTCCTAACCTTTCTTTTCCTAAAACCAGTTACAACCGCAAAATGCCTAATGAGGGTTGGCTCTCTCCATTATATGCTTTTTTTCGCTATTCGTCATTTCAATGCGACAAATAAGTTCTTAAAAGAAGAAAATGAATGTAAAAAATAAGGCCCCTGTATCTTAAATCATTATCTTAGCAGAAATCTTTTGATGTCAGGAATCAGTATTCAAAATTTTTAGGCAAAGATTTCGATTGACTCTAAAAAAAAGACTTCCGCCTGGGCAGAAGTCTTTAATATAGTATGTTTTACAATTTTTCAGCGTTTGAAGTCTCTTCCGTTCGTTCGTTTTCTGCTTCTTTCGAATTTTCGGAATTTTCAGAAGTCTTCTCCACCTTCTGTTGCTGCACTTGAGATCCGTTTGTTTCTGAAGATCGATTAGCAGGATTTCCTTCCAGCTCTTCAGCTTTTACTCCTTTTGGATTGCTCCACAATTTCTTTTTGTAGGCTTCCAGCTTTTCTTCCACTTTTCGGCCATCCAACAGCTGTCCACCATTCTCTGTCTCCTTCACATTCTGTAACATCCCCGGCGAAGATTCACGGACAATGGTACTGGCAAACTTATTTTGCACGAAGAAATCGTCCATGGTCATATCGTAAAGGCCTTTGTCCGGATCAGAGATGTCCACCTGTACCAGGCTATAGCGCAATTGCGGGAAATAAAGCCAGAAGGCAGGTGTCGAGCCGACGGACTCCGCCAATTCCGCTGATGTCGTAATGTTCATCAGAGGAGCCACACCAATGATACGTGTTTCCAAACGGCTGCGCTGCTTGTCAAAGAAGATATCCTCTTTAACCCGGAATTTCGTTACCCGGCTCGGGTCAAACTCGTTCAAGGTCATTTTGGAATCAATCTGGTTACCCTCTCCGTCGAAGATCGGCACCAGTACACTATCCGCAAAACGGGCCATGCCCTCCTGTGCATTCAATCTTGCCTTAAAGGAATCGTCATCAGGGCTATAGAGGGAAAGCTTTCCTTTTTCAATCGCTTTCATGATCACTTCCATCAATGAGTTACCGGGGATACCCAAGATATTATTCTTTTCATCTTTCAGATCAATATCCCGCCATACCCGCTTATAAAAACGGATATTCTTTTTATTCACCTCAGGATATGCAAAAGGTACCGCATCCTCCATGCTGTTGGCCTGATAAAAGCCATCTGTGGTCGGTATCGTATCCTGAATTATTTCACCACTAGCGACCGGCGCTGCTGAAATAACCTTATTCAATGTATCCTGTTGAGGAGGAACGGTGTCAATGGTTGTTTCTTGCTGAGCGAACAACGATCCAGCTACAAACGCTAAAGCAACTGTTGTCAATATTTTCCTATTCATCGTTATCAAGTTTTCTGTTTACAGCCTAGATTAATATTTACGAGTTTTACTTTGCACCGTTGGCATTTCAAAGGCCGACATCACACAGCGAAAACCGATATACGAATGCGGTTCGTAATCCACCGAATAATTACGGGTCTCGCTGTTGAGCTGCTCACCATTATCCTTCCAAGAACCTCCGCGCACCACTTTACGTTTCAATGCATCCCCATCCTTGGGATCAGCGTCGTATAATAGGGCTGGGTTCAAGTCATTCACAAATACCACAGCCGAAGGGCTATAGGCATCCAGGGTCCATTCGGACACATTACCCGCCATGTTATAGACTCCAAACGCATTCGGCATATAGGATTTGACAGGAAGGGTAAATGTAGCTCCATCACGCGAGTAGGTACCTTCGCCTTGTTTAAAGTTCACCGCCAGTTTCTTTTTGCCCTCTGTACCGTCTATCGTCATTCGTGAACCGGCAATTGTATCCTGCGGATCCAGTTTACCAGAAGCCGCATATTGCCACTGTGCTTCCGTAGGTAAACTTAAGCTCAGCTGATAACCGTTCAGATACGAATTTTTCAATACCGTCGCTGCCATCTGGCCAGCACGCCAATCGGTAAAAGCACGCGCCTGTCTCCAGGTCACTCCCACTACAGGATAGTAATCAAAAGAAGGGTGCGTAAAATAATTGGCATCCAAAGAAGCCATCTGTGCGTTCGGGAAATCTTTGCTCCAGATGTCCTCCACAGGCATTACCGCTACCGTATCCGTTACATATGACTTTTTTAGATTGCCTTTTGATTGCAAATAGGAGAAACGATACTTGATTACCTCCGGATTCAATGCCCGCCTATTCCCACGCATTTCGAGCATGGGCGCGATACGCTCTTGGATACTGGGATCATTACTTTTCCATATCGGCGATATCTTTTTCACTTTCGCCCAGTTGATGCGCTTTTGCCCTACCTCTTCCCCCGCGATATCTAAAAAATACTGATCATCCTGTAGGTAATCCGTTACAGCAACAGAGTCAGCCACCCAATTGACAAATTCACGGTACTGCTTGTTGGTTACTTCCGCTTCATCAATAAAGAAAGCACTCAAACTCACATTCTTTCCCACGTTACCGCTATCCAAGGATCCCTTAAAGAGTATTGTACCCGAAGGAATATAAACCATACCCGGAGGCGCAGGCAACTTACCCCCGCGAAACGCATTTACTTTCGGCGCCTGGTATAATGCCGAATTCGATTTACAGGCCGAAAAACCAATCAAAAGTGCCAAGGCTATAGCTCCCAGCGCGCGATTGGTAAAGGCTTTTTTATATATATTCATCTTCTTGTTTTATTTAAATTAGGTCAGTTTTTTCTATTTTCGGTTGAATAATGCATATTTCACGCCTAGTGACACAAAGCCGTATTGGTCCTTGCCCTTATTCTTGATTCCATCCAGATTATCGTTAAAGGTCAGTGTATGCTGATAGTTGACATTGATTGCCCATTGCGGTCCATACAAGGTACGGCCAAAGGGAATATCTACCCCGGCATTTAAGGGCAAGACGAAATGGATTTCACCCAAATCCTCAGCAAGCTCTCCGCCTTGATTGGTTACGGCCTCTGCATACATCGGATCGATCTGGCGCTTAATTCTATTTTTAACCAATCCGGCACCCGCACCAACATAAATATTCGAAAGAATGCGAGAGAAGGTATTTGCTCCCAAGGTGTAATGACTATAATTGCTTGCATCGTTCAGGAATTGTCCTACACGTAACTTTCCATTTAAGTTACCGGCGAAGTAGCGGTTTTCAAATTCGCTGTTATATCCATGTCCAGCCAACGTTCCCTTTTCACCACGCAGACCTACAGATATAAAAGGATTGATCAGATAATCCGCTTCACCATAGAAGGCAAATTTAGCTTTCACATTCGCTAAGTCGGTTAGATTATAAGCTACGCCAGCACCAGCGCCTACACTAATGGGACGTGAAAATTGTGCTGACACCTTTCCTATAGCAAACCATAAAATCCCCATTGATGTACATAATAGTTTTTTTCTCATAGTGAGTTGATTAGTGTTTAGTCTTTTATAGTTCAAAAACGATATTTGGAAACTATTATTATATAAATAACAACCCCAAACCGATTTCTCGACTTGGGGTTAAACAACAATAAGGCCAAAATCTATAAAAGTATGATTCTATTTTATATTTAAACGATCTTTTAAATCTTGCCAAACCTTCGCAAAGCCAGATTTCCTTTTCCCTTTATCACCATAGCCATAACCGTAACCATAGCCGTAACCATAGCCACGCGCAAAGTCAACATCGTTGACTACGGCGGCAAGATTTTTCAATTTACCATCTACATACAGCTCGCGAGGTACTTGCAGCAAGCGTTTATCAAGGTAATTGACACGCGATACATACAAGGTCAGATCAGCATTATGCGCAATTAACAAGGTATCAGTTACCAAACTCACCGGCGCTGTGTCGACTAAGATGTAATCGTAATGTTCACGCATATATTTAATTACATCATCAAAATGTCCGTTCATTAATAGCTCGGCAGGGTTAGGCGCTATATAGCCGGAGTACACCACATCGAAATCATAGTTACCTGGCTTTTTGATAATGATATTGTCCACATCCATATCTGGATTGATCAGAAATTGCGTAATACCCACATTAGTATGTTGCAAATGCGACAGCCCCAAATAATCCAATACTTTTGGGCTACGGATATCTGCACCGATCAGCAACACCTTCTTGCCCGACATGGACAAAATCTGAGCCAGATTGGTTGTTACAAAGGACTTACCTTCGCCCGAGATCGTCGATGTCACAAATACAACCTTTGATTTGTCCTTCTGATCGACACCGAACATAAAATTCATATTCGTGCGTAGGATACGGAATGCTTCGGCCAATGAAGAACGGTCATTGAGGTGTACAATAGTATCCTCTGCTGTCGGGATTTCGCCCAATACTGGAATTTTAACCAAATCTTCAATATCCTTACGGGAATGAATCTTATAGTCCAATAAGAATTTAAGGTATAAAGCAGCAAAAGGAGTTAAAAATCCAACGATTAAAGCACCCAATAGTACAATTGCCTTTTTGGGCGACACAGGAATACCATTTCCATACGCGGCATCAATAATCTTTAAATTATCCGGTGTAGCTGCGGCTTTGACTTCAGATTCCTCCCGTTTTTGTAATAAAAGAAGATATAAAGATTCGACAATCTGTTGCTGGCGAGAGATTTTCTTAAAGCCTTGTTCCTGATTCGGAATCGCATTAATACGCCCACGGATTTCGCTCGATTTACTTTGAATACTATTCAACGCCAATTGCGTCACCTTTTGGTAATTGCTCAGTGACTGGCGAATATTTCTGTCCGATTCAGCAATATTCTCGTTCAGTGCAATCACAGCTGGGTTTTGATCCGAAGCTGATTTTAAGAGATCATCCCGTTCTAAGACCAACTTGTTATATTCAGCAATTGCTGCCGTAATCGAAGCATCTTCCAAACCAATATTGGAAGGCAACAATTTGCCCACCTCCTGATTTTTCAGGTAGCTATTCATATGATCCACCAATTGCAACTGTGTCCGGTATTCCAGCACCTTTTTATCGTTGTCCGTTGCCGTATTTAAAAAAGCGTTTGCTTCCGCCTGCATATCCACCATGGAATTGGCCGACTTAAATTCAGCAGCCTGTGCATCAGCTCCAGACAAATCCTTTGAAATCAAGAGCAAACGCTTATTGATAAAATCTGAAGTGGCACGCGTCATGCGCATTTTATCATCCGTCAGGTCGGTATTATAGGTATCGATCAGTGTATTTATAATCAGTTCTGCTTTAGGGCCCAAAGTAGATACCATCGCAAAGTTAACCACATAAGATTGCGGTTCCTTGCTTGGGGAAATCGTTAACGCCGTCAAATTGTTGTCTATTGCCTTGTCTTTCGGTATAATCTGAACCGTATAGTCCTTGTCCTTATTTAAGACTTTGGCTGAGTTTCTACGAATAACAAGTACGGTATTTCCAATTTTAAAACCCTTGTCAAAAGAAGGAGTTATTTTTTCTTTGGTTTGTACATCTGTCACCTGTAGCTTCCCCTGATCTTTCACGCTTATCAGTAGACTCAATGACGCTGTATCCGCACTTCCCTGCGGACTCACGATAAAGGGCATATCCCTTTCCAATAGTTCTGAAGAGCGAATATTTCCTTTTTCCGCGTAAGTAATATTTAAGTGATGCTCATCCACTACCTTCCGCATCAGCCGACGGGAAGTCAGCACTTCAATCTGATCGGTTACATAAGCACTTTTACCAGATCCCAAGCCTATTGAACCGCTCAGCTCAGCTATTCCAGCCAGTTCGCCCGAAGCGCCACTTTTCTCATCCTTCAACAAAATTTTAGCTGTAGTATTGTAAATTTTTTGGGCATAACGGAGGTAAACGATCGCTATGCCCAGTGCTAAAATCACTGAAATCACAAACCATTTCCAATAATAGGCATATTGTTCGAAGAGCTGCCGCAGGTTAATTTCCTCTTCCTGATTTTCTTTTAAATGTATCGGTTGTTGTTGCATGGTTCTTCTTAACGGGTCAATACTGAAATTACGGTAATCAACAAGCCAGCAATCGAAATGATCACATTCGTATTGCTACCCAATTTAGAATTGTTGATCTGCGCCTTATTTGGTTCCACATAGACCACATCATTTTGCGCCAGATAGTAATAGGGTGAATTTAACGTACTCTCTTTGGTCAGATCCAGCCGATGGATAGTTTTCTGCCCGTCGACCTCCCTAATGAGCATCACATTTTCGCGCACGCCACGGATGGTCAAGTCGCCCGCCATTCCCAAAGCCTCCAGCACTGTCACCCGCTCCGTGGGCATGACAAACGATCCCGGACGAGCCACCTCACCCAAGACAGAAACCCTAAAATTATTAAAATTGATATTCACACCCGGATCCTTGATGTATTGGCCCAACTCTTCCCGCACCTTTTCAATCGCCTCTAGCCGGGTCAGTCCGCCCACATGCACCTTGCCCAACATTGGGAGCGTGATATCCCCTTGGTTATCGACCGTATAAGTCGGGCGCAGCGCCATGTCTGTCTGTTGCGTGATACTACCCGTCAACATGTTGCTGCCCGGATTAAAAGGTGCTGTCACTTTTGGATCTGCCGCAGTGACTACAATGGTCAAGATATCATTCGACTGGATTTTGGGGATATACTGTTCGTACACCGTATTGATTTGCGTCGAATCATCTTGCAGATACACCATATTCCTGCGCGAACCACAGGAACTCATCAGCATGAGCAGCACGCTACATACCCAGCCCAGCGTAAAACCATACTTTGAAATTAATCGCATATTTTATTTAAATTGTAAAATTGATTTCTATACTTAAATGACAAAAATATATTTTTTTTCCAAAAGATTCGTTAAATAAGACAATTTAAAAGAGAATTAACGAAACGCTTCCCCTGCATAGCAAGTATTATGCCTAAAATTCCTAATCCTATCTTTTTAAGCATTTTTAAAATAATCGGTTGCCCAGGTATGGTCATCCATCGGCGCATGGCTGAGCGGATAATCCGCATAGACCAAGATCTCACTCTCTGGTTCCAAAGCCCGAAAAGCTGTACCATAGCCCGCAGGCACATGCAAGACTTGCATCTCTGCTGCTTTTAGCTGCAGCTTTACTACTGGCAATAATGGGTCAGGACTTTCCCAATCGTCTATCTTCACCAGGTCCACCTGAAAACCGCCCGACAAGACATAAAACCAGCGCTGTTCAATGCGATGCGCCCGCCAACCCCGGATTAATGCTGTATCGGCATTTTTAATGATGTAAAAGCGCTTGACCAAGGTCATATCAAAATCGTTGACAAAACGGATTGCTCCACGCTCATCCCGGGCTATCCCCCCTTGTATCGTTGTCAGTGTACTGTCCATAAATTATTTTACGTATTTGTTGATGATATATGTTTTTAACAGCAGATAAACGATACTCAATACGGCTAGCAGCACGATCGCAAAAGTCAATTGTACCAAAAAGGACTTGTCCGAAAATTGGATGACCAGATAACCGATACCAAATTGCAATAGCCCGTATAAAAAAGAGATCAGCAACTTGTTTATTTTGGCCTCATTGCCCATAAACTGGTATAAGTGCGAGCGATGGGCATCAAAGATATTTTCTTTGCGCAATAGCCTTCTGACAATTGTCCATACAGCATCCACGCCATAAACTGCCAAAAACAAGATATAGATCAGATTGCCCGTTTTAAGGATCAATAGCGCCAATGCAAATAGAAGGATATAGGCAATGGCTACCGAACCTACATCCCCCGCAAAACATTTGGCCTTTGTTCGAAAATTAAAAAAGGTAAAGACCAATACGCCCGTCAGCGAAAAGATCAGTAAATCGGGGGCAACAAACGGAATCTGCTCGTTGACCATATATAAGAGTCCACCCACGGCCAAACTATAACAGGCTGTAATGCCATTGATCCCATCCATAAAATTATAGGCATTGATGACACCAACCACGCCGATAAAACCGATCAAGAGATAATACCAAGGCATATCAAAAAGGTCAAGCTGGTAAGCCATCAATAACACCGCAGTAAAATGTATCAGCAGGCGGATCTTATTGGATAGCGTAAAGACATCGTCTAAAAAGGAAATCAAGGTCATGAGGGTCAATCCCAGAAAAAACCAAGGATATTGAAAACCGGAGTTGATAAAATAGATGACTGCCCCAAAGTAGAAAACTATGCCACCACCCCGTAGGGTAATGGACGAATGCGAGGAGCGCTCATTGGGTTTGTCGATGATATTAAAACGGTCGGCGACCTTAAAATAGAGCAGTTCCAGCACAAATAAGACAATCAATACAACAAGGTAAATCATTCTGAATAGTATTTTAAGCGTTTAGTTTGTGGATGAATTGAATGGTTTTTCGAGCTGATCCAAGGATTCGAAGATCGAATTCTGCGAGCGGAACTCTGGTACGATCTCTTTGATCAAGGCCACCAGCTGCATTTTATCGCGTTCCGGGCCTGCATGCTGAACCAATTGACAGAGTTCCGCTATTTTTTTTCGTTTCTCTTCCACATCGGCGGTATTCACTTTGGCAATCATAATCTTTTCGTGATGCGTCTTTTCGGTATTTTCATCATTGGCCAGCAATTCCTCATAAATTTTTTCTCCCGGACGAAGCCCCACGACCTTAATATCAATATCCTCCGGATAGCGCAAGCCTTTGAGGCGGATCATCTGCTTGGCCAGGTCCATGATCTTGACCGATTCCCCCATATCAAAGACAAAGATCTCACCGCCGTGCCCCATAATGCCCGCTTCCTGCACCAGTTGACAAGCTTCCGGAATGGTCATAAAAAATCGGGTAATATCTGGATGGGTAATGGTAATCGGCCCGCCCTTGTCAATCTGTTTTTCAAACAAGGGAATTACCGAACCGTTTGAGCCCAGAACATTACCAAATCGGGTGACAATAAAGTTTGTTTTGGAGCGCTGATTGACCGCACTCACGGCAATCTCCGCCACCCGTTTGGTCGCCCCCATCACATTGGTCGGATTGACCGCCTTATCCGTGGAGACCATGACAAACTTTTCGACCCCATATTGATCAGCCAGCAGCGCCATGTTGTACGAACCGAATACATTAGTCCATACTGCTTCATACGGATTCGCCTCCATCAGGGGCACATGCTTATACGCTGCCGCATGAAACACGAGCTGAGGTTGATATTGCTGGAAAACACTTTCCATAAAGTCGCGGTCACGCACATCACCAACGATAAACGAAAAATCAGGAAAGCAATCGTAGCTTTTTAATTCTTGCTGAATATCATACAGCGCCGATTCGGCTTGATCCAATACAACCAGTTTGCCCGTCACCGATCCAATCTGCCGCACCAGTTCAGCCCCTATCGATCCCGCACCGCCAGTTACCAGCACACCTTTGCCGGCCAAAGCCTCTTTTATAATGGGACTATCCAGCTGAATCGGCTTGCGCCCCAATAAGTCCGATACCTTCAAGGTACGGATCTGCTGCGTCGCGACACGGCCTTCCAACAATGCTGCCGAATTGGGGATAATCTTAATTTTTATGGGCAGCGCTTCAGCCTTTGCTGTAATACGCTTCAATCGTTCCGGTGAAGAGGTGTCTATGGCAATCACCAGTTCTTGGGCGCCCCCTACACGTTCCAATAGTCCCATATTGAGTTCATCGAGCGAGCGGATGCGAATCCCCTGTATATAGCGGCCTATCCGTATGGGATTATCATCCAAGATGGCCACTACTTTGTAGCGATTGCGCGAACCGAGCTGCAGCAGATTGTAGGTATTGTGCCCCATATTGCCGGCACCGAACAAAATCACAGGAATTGCATTTTGCCGATTATTCCAGAAAAACGAATGATAGACTGTTTTATAAAACAAACGTACAGAGGCCATGGCTATTCCTGACAGCAAGGCATGAAATAGCAGCTGCGTCTGTGAAAAATAAAACTGTTCTTTTAAATTCGCCGGAGCCATCGTTTCCCAACCATAGGAAAGTAGCAAAGCAATCAAAAAAGCCACGGCCACACAGTTGCCTATTAATTTCAGATCGCGCAAGCCCGTTCTTCGTACGATACTTTTATAGGGTTTGAACCAGCCAAACACCATCAGATAGACGATGCAAACCAATACAGACTCAAGCAAGAGGACAGGCAATACAATCTGCCCCCGCTGTTTAAAAACCAGCACATAACTGACCACAAAACTAGCCCAAACCAGTAAGATATCTATCAAAATCACTAACCAGCGTGGCCCATCCTTTCGGAGAACACTCTTTAAACTGCTATTTTTTTCACTTTCCATAATCAATCACATACAAGGTACGGCATAGCCCAACATTATAAGCTACTAAAAGATCGGATTGTTTTTACCAAGCCATCTTTAGAACTTATTGGCAACTGTTGGAGTCCCAATGCCTTTTTAATCTTCGTATTAGAAACCACATACGATTCAGTCAATTTTTTCAGTCTTTCCGAATTTAGCGGAAGAGGCAAGATATCGCCAACTTTTACGATTGCCTTTATAAAAGAAGGGGATATGTGCAACAATCTCGGTTTCTTGCCCAATGTATGCGCTATCAAAGAGACCAGTTCATTGGTCGACAACGCCTCATCATCCGCGAAATTGTAAACACCGGAGGATATATCCGTATTTCCCAGCATCTCTTTAACAAGAAAAGACAAATTATCAATGCTCAAAAAAGACCGTTGATTATGAAATGAAGCCAAAGGCCACGGGATACCTTTTTCCACGACTTTATACAATAGATTAAGATTTCCTTTATTTCCCGGCCCATGAATCATACAAGGTCGGATAATAAACAGACGTTTCCCTTCTGGTAAAGGCTGACAGAGTAAATATTGCTCAGCTTCCAGTTTAGATTTGCCATAAGGTGTCAATGGCCGTCCCCCCACATCTTCATTCAATACACCATCGACCGTATCCGCTACAGCTTTGACCGATGAAAAATAAAAGAAATCACGAATATCAGAATTTAGAAAAACATGATAAAGCTCTATTGTCAAATCACGGTTTACCCTAAAATATTCCTCCTCCGCAGAAGTATTGGACGTATCGTGCGCTTTTCCGGCAAGATGCACAATAGCAGTAGTATTCCCCTCCAGCTGATTTTGCCAGTTGATATTGCGCAAAGAAAGCGTCTTGACGCCATAATGCTTATCTTTTAAATATTGCTGTAAGTTCTGTCCGACAAAGCCGGATGCTCCTGTGATAATAATGTTCATTTTATTGGGTACCCTCTCCCTTATTCTATAATCTTGGATTTCTCAAATTCTACATTATGTAGTTCTACGGCTGGAATCCTAGCATACGTTTTAAAATAAACATTTTGCCGTAGGTTCTATACGAATAATTAACGCAACAGTTCCCCATATATTTGCAAATGCGTATTTATAACAGTCTTTACGTTGAATTCGTTTTCTGCTTTTTCCCTTGAATGCTGAGAAAAAGTCTCCCGCATCTCCCGCGATAAAATCAATTTTTCTAAAGCCTCCGCAAGCTCCTTATAATCACGAGGCCGTACGATAAAACCATTAAAGCCATCTTCGACACAATCTCTACAACCGATAGAGTCAGTCGTTACGATAGCACGACCGATTGCGCAGGCCTCAATCAACGATTTCGGCATACCTTCTCTATAGTATGACGGCAGGGTAACGATTTCAGACTCCGCAAATACCTTTGGCATATCACTCTGATATCCGACCCAATCGACATAATTCCCATCACTCCAATTCGTTAAAAATTCGGAGGTTACCCCAGCCTTATTTCCATCATCTGCCAAACCCGCAAGAACAAATCGAACTTTACCTTTGTATTTATCTTTTAATATTTCCGTCGCTTTCTTCAACTCCATTACGCCTTTATCCCAAAGCATCCTAGTGGGGAATAGAATATTAATTCGATCTTCTTTGGGCAAAGGAATATAATGATACTGATTTAAATCGACGCCCGATCCCTTTGTAAAGAATACTTTGTTACCCTCGGCCAATACGCCAGTCTTTTTCAAATCCTCATAATCTGTCTGATTCTGAAAGATTACCGCCACGTTATCCCTATTGAAGCCATATTTCATCAGTTTTATCAGTGCGGAAAAAACCGTTCCCTTCCGTTCAGACGTGAAATTATATCCTAAACCGGCTATTGCATTTACTACGCCATGAATTTTTTGCCATTTAGCGACTAACGAACCATAGACAACGGGCTTCAGTGTAACATGATGAACAATATCGGGTGCTACTGATTTATATAAATTCCAAAATTTCCGAAGGACTTTCAATTCTTCAATGACGTTGGTACCTGATCTTGAAAATTTTAAATCTATAAACTTGACACCGGTCTGTCTTATTTCATCCGCACGGCCAGTATCTTCAGCCGCCACGAAGACATCATAACCATTTTCAACAGCAGCCTTACCGATGCCCAAGCGATGTGAAATATAGAACCAATCAACGTTACAAACTATTAATAGCTTTTTTTTTCATATTTAATACTTTATACAAACTTTATGGCAAGTCTTTCAATTATGTTTAATTAAAATTATATCGCATTACTTTTATTGATGATAAGCTATTAATATTCTACAATCAGAACTTTCAATTTTTATATCCTTCCGGTAAATGCCAGGGTTATCAAACTTCAATTCCCGATATGAGAAAACATTAAAGAAAATAAAAAAGTAAGAAACTTGTCTATCCTAAAAATTCTTATCCATAATATTCATTCATCAATTTTTTTTTATTTGTATTTGCCAACAACGCTTCGCTTTCCATCCCATAATCCGCGTCTAACATATTTCATGCGTTCGAAAAAATCGCCTTTTTTTAAACCGATTATTGCTATTACACCGATCCTAAAAATCAACTCCTTAATTAAAAGAATTTTCGACCCCTGCAAATTTTTACTAGATAATATTCTATTTCTAATTTGATAATAATGTCGGTCTGCAGTAGAATAGGGAAAAGTCATATTTAAAAAAGAAATATTTCCGAGTCCAACTTCGTGCAAAAAAGGTGCCTCTCTATCCACAAAAATTTTTAATCCGTTGGCACGACAGCGAAAACAAAAGTTATTATCAATATAATCAATAAAAAAGTCCTTTTCAAAATTACCTACGACTCCGAATGTTCTTAGTGGAATTAAGGCAAAACTTATCGGAACCCTGCTTACTTCTATAAATTCATCTTCAATAGTTGAATTATTGACATACCGTATTCTGTAGTTAGTATTATCATCTTTAACAGGTATACCACAAACCATCCCAAAATCATCTTTTACTATCATTTTATTAAACGATTGCATTAATCTCAATATAGTCGGTTCAGTAATAACACTATCTTGGTCAAAGAAAAATATTCCCGATGTGCTACTCTCTGAACCTATTAATTTTTCTACTGTTTCGAAGAATGCAGATGACAAGCCTAAATTTGCGCCTCTATTATGAAAAAATGTAATACCTGCTGGTAATCTTTTCAATTTCTTTTCATTCCTCTCAATAGTCGTCAACGAAGTAGAATTGTCATATATGATGACAGATATACCTAGTTTTATTAATTTCTGTATATTTTCAATAAATAAATCACCTTCCGGATTATACAGCACAATCAATCCAAAAAATGAAGAATTACAAATGTTTTTCATCTTATTATTTGATAAATTAAAATCATATTTTTCTCAGGTTGCATAATGGCTATAGATCGAAATTTTTAGCTTTAAGCATCTTATTTCTTACTCATGTCCCATAATTAGAAAAAATTTAGTAAAAAAGCCTTGGTTTCTAGATTATTTAATATAAGATATGCCCTTTGTGTTAATATTCTTTGGAATTATTCCAAATTTGGAATCCGTATTATATTTTGTTGAACCGAGTTTAAACTTTACATTTTCAAATCTAATTTGACTAAAATCAACGCTATCCAAGCCATATTTTCTATAAAAAATTCCATATCTTGCCTGAAAGGAACAATTAATAAATCTAATATTTGTTACTTGAAAACTAACGTCGGAGTCAACTCCATTATTTGCACCGATGATTATAGCATTCGTGGATAAACTATTACCTTTCCAACTCTTTAAATGAACGTTGTCAAACGTAACATTATGCACCCCCTCTATCACCGCCAAGGCAGTCTCACAACCATATCCGTGAATATTTTTGAACATGATATTACTACATCCCTGTCCTGTTCTTATTGCATGCCTTTGCCCTACAATAGTTTTTGATCCAAGAGCTTCGATCCCATCAAATGTTATGTTATTACAGCATAGGTTAACATTGATCATTGCGGCATTAGCCCCTACTGCTCCGCCTCTAAACTCAACATTTGAACAAGTAGGAGATAATGTGATTCCTCTGGTGTAAAAATTAATTAATCTATTATTAGAGCCTTTAACATTTCTAACATTTAACAATGCTAACCTATCAAAATTTTCCATGTAACAATCATTTATATATACATGTTCAGTGGTTTGAGGCAAGCTAAAAGATTGATCAAGTTTATATTTATACCTATTTACACCATTTGAAGCTCCATAAATTTCTCCTTTGTACCCTGTACCAGTATAAAAATCAGACCGAACAATAAACATTACACCTCTATCCACTTTGTTATAAGGAATAGCTATACACTTAAATCTATTGATATAAATATATTTACTTCCATCTGATTTTCCAGCACTCTTTGACGAGCTGCCATTAATATATATAGGCTCTCCAATTCTAACATTCTTAACTTGGACGTCGTTTATTGTGATATTACGACTATTAAACATATAAAATCCGTTATCCGATCTAAGATCATTATCTTCGGTTGCTAAAGATTGTCCCATATCTACTGAAAGATAGTTCCATATTACATCATGTGACAGACTTAGATCTATAACCTGAGAAAATTTAGTATTCAAATCACATTTAATCCATGATTTTCCTAAAACCCTCCCACTCCATTTAGAAAAATCTAACTTTGATTTAATAAGATATACCTTATTATCATCAAAATTTAAGGTTTTATTTTTTGCATATATTATTGCCTTGTTAATACTTTCGGTATCATCTGTTATCCCATCTCCTTTCGCCCCAAATGAAGATACATTTACGACTTGATCGCTTAAGACACCGAAGATATTACTATTTTTAAAGCAATTACCCATAGTGTAGGGCTGAAAGGACAACAAAAAGCACACTATTAGAAGTAAATACCGTGACATGTAATGTAAAAGACTTAAATTCCGCATCATTTCACTAACTCGTTAAACCTCGCTATTAATAATTTCAAATTGCTTTCTAAATTATAAACCTCACGGACTTTTTTTAGTCCATTTTTTCCATATTCACGACAAGTTATTGGATTGTTAATAAGAAACTCAATTGCCTCAAACCAATCTTTAGGCGCATAAGCAAAAATCCCATTGACATGATTAGTAACAACTTGAATATTAGATCCTATTGGGGATGCAACAACAGCTTTAGAACATCCCATGTATTGAATTAATTTATATGAGCATTTACCTTTTTCAAATGGGGTGTCGTATAGAGGCATAATTCCTACATCAAATTTATAAATCTCCTGAACTTCGTTCTCGAATGTCCAAGGAATATATCTAATGTAATTAATTTCCTCAAAATTAGGCTTTGCACCGATTATATGTAATTTAAACTCAGGATAGCGCTCGAATAATTGATCGAAGATGGGTATCAAATCATTCAGATACCGTATGGTAGATGGTGATCCGATCCAACCAACTATAAACTCATTTTCCAACTTTAAAGAAGATATAGCATAACGATGTAAATCGATAACTGTAGGAAGAAATGATACACTCTTAGCACCTGCATTTTTAGCTCTATCTTCAAGATAGCTATTACCGCAGAAAACATGAGAACTCAATTTCATCACTTTATCAATTTTTCGTCCCAAAAATTTTCGGACAAGATTATTTTTATGCAAATCATAATTGTGAAAAATCGGATCGTCATAGTCTACTATATAGCGGACATTCATTGTTTTAAGAATAAATTCGAACCAAGCAGGAAAATAAGGAAACAACTCCTTCTCGATTACTATTAAATCATATTTTTTTATATTAAACAAATAAAGAAATCTCTTTAGATAACTCTTAATAATTATAGCTCGATTGGATTTTTTTGCATACAAATTCCGAACATACTCATTGTTGAATAATGCTTGGTAATCGATTAAAATTCCGTTCTCCTTCAATAGAGGAAAAAATTGGAAGCTCCGCAATCTGGAACTCGCTCCAAGATCTTCATATTTTGTAAAATATAATAATTTCATCGCTTTAATTCATATAAAGTCCGTCAATAATTCCTTTCCAAACCGCCTTAAGTTTCGCCTTTTTCTTATTCTCTAAAAACAATATAATCAACTGCGTTTTAAAAAACGAAATTAAATTAATAAATATTAATTTAGGATATTTTCTCCCATACTTCCGAGCTAGGAAGATCCTATTACGTGCGTTGTAGTATCGTCTTATAGAATTGTGATTTGTAGATATAAACTTAATTCCTGCCAGCTTATAAACTCGGCTTTCACCCAAAGAATGATTCAATACAACCTCACGGGATCTCAATATCAAAAACTTATGCATTTGTAAACGTAAGCATATTTCAAAATCCACATAATCAATAAATAATTTATCTTCAAACCCCCCTACCTTTAAAAGAGACTCTACCTTACACAAACATCCCGAGGTTATCGCTAAAAATACTTTTTGATATTCACTAATCGCTAAATCATAGTTATGGCTATTTACGTCGAAGATACTGGGACATACTATTGCCACTCTTTCACTAATAGAAAATCCGTCAAAAAGAGGTTGAATTGATCCTACAAACGAGGAGTCTTGGTCCATTGTCAATATATAATCGAAAGAATTTTCTTTTGCATAATCTAATCCTTGATTTAATGCCTTGGCTATTCCTAAATTATCCTTATTCATAATTATACCTACATTTGAATAATCCAACACAGCTTGCCTCAACTCTTTAAAATTTGAAGACGCATTATCCACGATTAATATTGATACTTCCTCAACAAACGATTGTAAATTATTTACAATAAAGCTAACGTCTGGATTATATGTAATAATTAAAACTAATGTAGTCATGAGAATGAAGATTTGTAAAAAATATATTTTCTAGTAATCGCTGTTAAAACAAATATATAAATCCAATTGGCAAGAAGTGTAATAAATTGATCATGAAAAAAAGACATTACCAATGGAAAAAGAAGCATACTATAAAGAAAAACAAACTGAACTCTATAGCGCCCCGGAGTTATAGCTTTGTAGTAAAACATGGTATGAGAGAAAGCTTGAACTAAAAGAACAAAAAAGGCATATCCAACACCAAAATCCTGAATATACACATAATAACAGGTATAAACATTTGTAGGAAATGGAACCATAACGAAATTTTCTACTAATCCTTGCGGTGGATTAGCTGTAAAGCCAAATTTATATAATAAAGACGCAATAAGACGAAATGTTCTTGTCTCCTCGTAAGATGGTATACCTCGATTGAAAACCTGATCAAAAGCTGAAGGGCCACCAATAAAATACATAACTACATTTTCAGAAAGTGAATGTAAATTTTCAACAAATGTATTTCCTTCTGAAGCCCCTTTCTGCAGTGCAATTCCGTATACGAAAAACAAAGCGATAAATCCTAAAAGGGCAAAAATTATATATCTTATTTTAACCCGCTTAAAAATAGAAATTACTCCTAGAATCAATAAAAAAACCTGCATAATAGTCGTCCTTCCAGTGCTTAATACGATGTATGCCAATAGAAGAACCGCAGTAAAATATAACATTTTTAAATTCCTGTCTTTCCCAGAATAAAATTTATACAAATACAGAAAAAACGCAAAATTAGCAAAGACAGTACCATAAATATACTTCCTTTCAGCCTCCCCAGAATTCACATTTAAACGTAAGTCCATAAACCAATTTCCGGATATAGGATTGCTTGTAGCAATCAAATAACTTTCATATGCATATAAAGGCAGAAAAATAACAGCAACAGCTACAATAATCCGTTCAAAACTTATATTATAATTTATTTCATTGTAATATATTTTAGCTAACCTTTGCCGCGATTTAAAATAAAGGGAGGAAACCATTGCTCCAAGGGTAAAGCAACAAGTTCCAAGAGAAAAGATAGTCAAAGTATCCTTAGACAAAGGCCGAATCCCGAGATACTCATATTCACTGCATAAAAAATGCACAGTGATCACTAGCAACCAAATGATTGAAAAAAGCGACGCAGGGAATAATATATTCCTACTCATAAGACGACTCACTAGAAAGTTCAATACCAAAATTGATAAACAAACTATATATCCCATTTCCTATTTATTATAATGTAACCTAAGTTTAATATTAAATACAAGGCAACACCAATTATAGAATTATATGCAGCCGCAATTAGTCCAAATTTTGGTATAAATATGAAATTTAAGGTCAAATTTAGAATAAGGGATGCTATTGCAAAAGATAACATTGCTTTCGTCTTCAATTTCAATTCTAATGGTTTATGTATTAACATACAAATCTGCCAAATAATCGCACCAATTAAAATTAAAGGAACTAATTTCGCATTCTCTCTCGTATATTCTAAACGAACTATCTTCTCCAAGAAAAACTCATCTAACTGTATCGCAACCATAACTGCAATTAGCAATATAAATATTTCGAAAATAACCAATCTTTTAATAAAAAGATAAGCTTTATTTTTCTGATTATTGTTATAAAATTTTGAAATTATGGGGTATCCGGCAGCTAATATAGGAGTAAAAGATATAGACACTCCTTTATATAGTAAATCGTATATGGCAGAATAGTTTCCTAAATCTGATTTACTTAAATACATGTTTATGACATAGCGGTCGCCAACGTTTAAAACAGAAGAGACCGTAAACCATAAAGAGAGAGGCCAGCCATAATCAAATAAATATTTGTTCTCTCTCAAAAACTTTTTCAGCTTAACCACATTGAAATTTTTCCTCAAATTCTCAAAAATTATTAATAATTGAGAGAAGTCACTTCTGAGCTTAAGTACAAATGCAATAAGATAGCTTATAAAAAAACCGACAATTAAAAACATTACAGAATGCTTATTCTGATCGAAAAAGCTAAATATATACACACACCCTACGAATCCAATCACCCTAAATAAGTCAAATAAAACATTTTTTTTTGCATTCAAATTCGACTGATAGAAGGTATTCATAATTGCAGTTAGACATCCAATAGTAACTGTAAATGACGAAATAATTGCTATTAAGAAATTATATCTTAAGATTAAAATAAGAAATAATGAAACTAGGAATAATGGCAATAAAGTTAAATAATAAAATGATAATATCTTAGATTTAAAAATCTGCGAACCATTATTAAATCTCAATATATTTTGATTCAACCATCCGGATCCAAAAGAAATAATTATAAGGATTACATTTTGTATAAGAGAATAATTCCCGTATTTCTCCACACCATATTTTTCAATTATTAGGGGAATGGAGAAGAAGTTAATCAACCCTCCTCCAACAATCCCAATAAAATAATAGAGCGCATTTGAATAAAAAAGTCTTTTGGAAATATCCATTATTATTATCGTCTGATTTTCTTTAAATATTCGCCATAACCACTTTTTATCAATGGAGTTGCGATTTTTAACAGTTGTTCGTTATCAATCCATCCCATCCGGTAGGCGACTTCTTCAATCGCGCCAATCTTCATGCCCTGCCGCTCTTCAATTACTTGTACAAACTGGCCTGCCTGCATCAAAGATTGTATTGTACCGGTATCTAGCCATGCGGTCCCTCTGTCAAAGACGCCCACTTTAAGCTTTCCTCGTTTAAGATATTCAGCATTGATATCTGTTATTTCCAGCTCTCCTCTTGGCGATGGTTTGATATTTTTAGCAATTTCAACTACATCATTGTCGTAAAAGTAGAGTCCGGGAACAGCATAATTAGACTTGGGTTCTTTCGGCTTCTCTTCGATGGAAACAACTTTATTGTCTTTATCAAATTCGACAACACCATAACGTTCGGGATCGTGTACCGGATAGGCGAAAACAACTCCTCCATCCGGATCGGCAGATTGTTGTAACAATTTAGACATCCCGCTTGCATAGAATATATTGTCGCCCAAGATCAAAGCTACTTTATCATCACCTATAAATTCTTCTCCCAAAATGAAAGCTTGTGCCAATCCATCCGGAGATGGCTGCTCTTTATATGAAAATTTACATCCAATCTGTGAGCCATCACCCAAAAGCTTTTGGAAATTGGGCAGATCCTGAGGTGTTGAGATAATCAATATTTCATTAATCCCTGCCAGCATTAACGTGGACAAGGGATAATAAATCATCGGTTTATCGTAGACTGGCATCAACTGTTTCGAAACCGCCAAAGTCAAAGGGTGCAAACGTGTACCGGATCCTCCGGCTAAAATTATTCCTTTCATTACTAAATAGATTTTGTTGCTATTTATTTTATAATTTATTTAACATTTCCTCCAAGCTCGCTTTCCATTCCGGTACTTCGACGTCAAAGGTTTGCTTAATCTTTGTTTTGTCCAATAATGAATACTTTGGACGTTTTGCTGGTGTTGGATATTGTTCGGTAGCAATTGGATTAATTTTACAATCTAAATGCTGTAATTCTCGGATCGCCACCGCAAAGTCGTACCAAGAGATTTCGCCTTCGTTGGAAAAGTGATAAATTCCCTTTGTCCATTTGTCGCTGTGTGCGATCACCAAAATGGCTTTTGCCAGATCTCTCGCATACGTCGGAGAACCAATCTGATCTGCAATAACCGAAATTTCATCGCGTTCTGTCATTAAGCGAATCATCGTCTTCACAAAGTTGGCTCCATAGCTAGAATAGACCCAGGCCGTACGGATAATAATGGCATCAGCACCGGATTCTGTAATCGCTTGCTCACCTCTTTGCTTGGTTAAACCATAAACGTTGATGGGATCGGTAGGTTCATCTTCTTTTAACGGGGTACTACTATTACCTTGGAAAACGTAATCTGTGGAAATATGGACCAGCTTTTTGTCGTTCGCCTTTGCCCATTTTGCCATTGCTGCTACCGCCTGGTGGTTGATGATATCGACCAGTTCGGCTTCGGACTCAGCTCTGTCAACGGCTGTATAGGCACCCCCACTCACAATAAGATCGGGATGTTCCGTTTCAAGAACCTCCAATACTTTGGACAAATCATCCAAAGGCATCTCTTCCCGATCCACGAAAACGAATGTGTTTTCTGCATATTGGGTACTGAGATCTTTAATCTCCGACCCTAACTGCCCGTAGGCTCCTGTAACAAGTATCTTCATCTCTTTTAGCTTTTTGCGCCGAAAACTTCTTTAAAACTCTGTGCTTCTCTGTCTTTATCTGAAAGTAACAATTCATCTACCGGAAGCTGCCAGTCAACAGCAATATCCTGATCCAGCGGATGAACTCCACATTCAGATTCTTTATTATAAAAATTATCGCATTTATAAAAGAACGTAGCCGTTTCGCTCAATACAACAAAGCCATGCAAAAACCCTCGGGGAACGAAAAGCTGTAAATTGTTTTCAGCAGAAAGCTCAACTGCTACATGTTCACCAAACGTTGGTGAATTAGGACGGACATCAACGGCAACATCGACGACTTTACCCTGTAGGACCCGTACCAATTTAGCCTGTGCATGTTCGCCGGCTTGGGCATGCAGCCCCCGTAAGACACCGCGTGTAGAAAATGATTGATTATCCTGCACAAAATGAGTTTCTGTTCCGGTCAGTTCATTAAATGTTTTTTCATTAAAACTTTCAAAAAAATAGCCTCTGCTATCGCCATATTTTGTCGGTTCTAAAATAAAACAACCTTTTAACTTTGTTTCTGTCGCTTTCATGCTGTGCTGTTATTTACTGTATTGCTTATTATAATAATTTTGATAGTCTCCTGAAGTCACGTTTTCCAACCAAATCTGGTTGTTTAAAAACCAATCGATCGTCAAAGACAATCCTTCTTCAAAGGTTACAGATGGCTTATAGCCCAGTTCCTGATTTATTTTAGTCGCATCGATGGCGTAGCGCAAGTCATGTCCCGGGCGGTCTTTTACATAAGTAATCAACTGCTCGGATGTACCTTGTTCGCGACCTAATTTTTGATCCATTTGCTTACAAAGCTCTTTGACCAAATCTATATTTTGCCACTCGTTAAAACCTCCCACATTGTAAGAATCACCTTCTTTACCATTGTGGAATACCAAATCAATTGCTTTAGCATGGTCGATGACAAACAACCAGTCTCTTGTGAACTTACCATCACCGTAGATCGGCAAAGGCTTATTATTTAAAATATTATGTATACAAAGTGGTATCAGCTTTTCAGGAAAGTGATTTGGCCCGTAATTATTAGAACAATTGGTCAAGACAACTGGCAGTCCATAGGTATCGTGATAAGCCCGTACAAAATGGTCTGAAGAGGCTTTAGATGCCGAGTATGGGGAATGTGGATCGTAGGCGGTGTCTTCGGTAAACAGACCTGTCTCACCCAATGTGCCGTAAACTTCGTCTGTGGAAACATGGTGAAAACGCTTGCCTTCGAAATTGTCTTTCCAGATATGGCGGGCAGCATTTAATAAATTGACGGTACCGATAACATTGGTCATTACAAAAGCTGTCGGATCTGTAATAGACCTGTCCACATGCGATTCGGCAGCCAAATGGATAACACCTTCGGGTTGATATTGCTCAAAAACGTCCAAAATCTGGGCAGCGTCGGTAATGTCGGCCTTTATAAATGTGTAGTTAGCTTTGTTTTCGATATCTTTCAGATTCTCCAGATTTCCCGCATAGGTCAACGCGTCAAGATTGACGATATGATACTCAGGATACTTGTTTACAAATTCACGTACTACGTGCGAACCAATAAACCCTGCTCCGCCGGTAATTAAAATTGATTTTGTCATTTTTTATTTAATATAGTTATTATACCATTTTACAAATTCTGCTACTCCTGTTTTTATCGCTGTAGTACTTCGATAACCCAATGCATTCAAATGCTCGGTATCCGCCCAAGTTCTTGGCACATCGCCCGGCTGCATCGGTAGCATATTCTTATCTGCAACTTTGCCTAAATTATGTTCCAGTGTCTCAATAAACTCCATCAGAGATACCGGAGACCCATTTCCGATATTAAATACCTGATACAAAGGCTGTGCTTTTTCTTGTGTGGGTGGATTGTTCAACGTAATCACAATACCTTGTACAATATCATCAATATAAGTAAAATCCCGACTCATCTCACCATTATTAAATACTTTGATCGGACGATCCTCGGTAATAGCCGAAGCAAAAAGTATAGGTGCCATATCTGGCCTGCCCCAAGGGCCGTAGACCGTAAAGAAACGTAAACCCGATGTTGGTATTCTGTACAAATGACTATAGGTATGCGCCATCAACTCATTGGCTTTTTTTGTAGCAGCATACAAGCTCACAGGATAATCTACACGGTCATCCTCAGAAAAAGGAACTTTACCATTTTCTCCATAAACGGATGAACTAGAAGCATAGACTAAATGGCCAATCTTGTGGTGGCGGCAGCATTCTAAAATATTGACAAATCCAACTAAATTACTGTCAACGTACGCCATCGGGTTTTCTAAACTATAACGAACCCCTGCTTGCGCTGCTAGATTGATAACGGCATCAAAGGATTCCGCCTGAAAAAGTGCCGGTAATTGCTCCCGATCTTCCAAGTTCATACGGACAAATGTCAGATTATCATAAATACGCGAAGACACTTTATCATTAAACTGCTCCGCTTCAGAACGGCCGATCCCCAATTCATGTAAGCGCGCATACTTTAAATTAATATCATAATAATCATTGATGTTATCTAAACCTACAACAATATTTCCTTGCTGCGCTAAACGTTTACAGAGATGGAAGCCGATAAATCCTGCGGCCCCGGTTACCAATATCTTTTTATAGTTCATCACTTGCTTTTGCTAATTTTCCAAACTCTTTTTGTGCAAATTCATAAGCAGCCAAATCGCCGATATCATACCTCTTGCCGTTAATAGGCCAAGCATACACCGTACTGCGCTGACAAAGCCATGCAGCCAGATTACCGGGCGCATCATAATGACAACCTTCTTCAACTGCAGTCTGAATTAAAGGTAAGTCTGCTGCTGTATAGTAATAAAATGGTGGAACAGCCCAATGTGATGGCGGAATTTCCGGTTTCTCATAAATGGCTTCGACAAGCTGATGCTCATCCATTTTCAATACGCCTGTTTTTTGTAACGACTCCAGTAAGGGCTCCTCATGACAGGTAATACAACTTGTCCCCTTTGACTGTGCAAACTGGACAAAATCCGCAAAGGAAAAGGTAACGACATTGTCTCCTGCCAAAACCAACAAATCCTCCTTAATATTTAATTGCTGAATAGCAAACAAAATATCGGTTACCGCCCCGAGACGGTTCTCATTACTTGTTGTGCCATCGTTTAATATCGTCACTGTTTTCTGATAATCACTTGCAGTTTTCCAGTCCTCAAAATGCTGATGGAATGTCGCATTACTAACGACAATATGCTCAGTAACAATATCAAGCTTATCCAACTGCGCTACCAATCGATCCAAAATCGTATGTCCTCCAATTGCCAATAATGGCTTCGGGAAGTTTCTGGTCAATGGATATAAGCGTGTGGCGTATCCTGCCGCTAAGATTAGGGTTTTCATATTACGTTTTATTGATTTTTCTTATCATCATTAACTCACCCGTCGCAAACCGTCTGCTGTTTTGCAGACGCGCACTTCATATTTACCCTCCATCTCCGGATATGCGGCCAAATAGCTTTCACTAATGGACTGGATAGCCGACTCACGATAGGCTGGATCAGCAAGCGCAATACAACAGCCCTTAAAACCAGCTCCACTAAATCGTCCTCCATATACGCCCGGAGCTTGCTTTATCGCATCATATAAGGCGATCATCTCGGGACATCCTGCCTCCCAATTATGAATGGAGCTATCACCAGATTCAAACATAATCGCACCTAAGCCTTTCAAGTCGCCTAGGGAAAATGCCTCCACGGCGCGATCCACGCGCTCAAATTCTGACATATAGTGTAAAGTACGTTTGGATAAGGAAGTAGGAAGCTGATCTTTCCATTTCTCATAAATGGATCGCTCCACATTGCGCAGTCGCATATCTGCATAGTCTCCATACGGTAGGCCCTCATAAGCCATCAGCGAATAGGCCGCAACCTTACATTCATCTGTCCGTGTATTATAACCCGTATTGACCAACGTACGGGTCAATCCACTGAAAAAAACCAAAATATCAAACTCCGGCATATTCGCAGGTTGAGGAATGAGCTTATAGGAGTCGTCCTTGGTATCCAGATAAAGTAAATGATCTTTTTTGCATAGGACTTCACAACTCTGATCTAATTTTCCAAGACTCAATCCGATATACTCTTTTTCAGCTTGAAATGCCAATTCAATCAGGGCGTGCTCATCTAAAGATATCTGGTTAACATCAGCCAAAGCCATTATATAACATAGTAGCACTGCAGATGAAGATGACAATCCGCCCACTGGCAGAGAACCCGAAGCCAAGCCTTGTATTCCTACATGCAGTTCATAGTCTTTTTTCAGCACATAAATTGCAGCCTGGATATAACGTCCCCAATGCTCGTATTTGGCAGGCATCGAATCTATAGGAAAAATAACCTGTCCTTCAAAATCCCTGCTAAACAGATTGATAACACCTGTTTCTGTAGGCGTATAGTAAAAATCAACACCATGATCCAATGCAAACCCAGTCACGTGGCCATGCTGATGATCAATGTGCGCCCCAACCGGACAGACCCGATACGGACTGTAAACATGCCGAATATCACTTACTTTAGTTTCCGGAAACAGTGACTGGATTTCTTTGTGCATGAATTAAATATTACTTAATTACACTTTATAATTATTCACCAATAGCGTAATAGTCGAACCCAAGTGTAGACAATTGTGCGCGATCTAGTAACTTGCGACCGTCAAAAACGAAAGCTGGCTTTTTCATACCTTCTTTAATTTGAGCCCAATCGTAACCTTTAAACTCATCCCATTCGGTCAATATCGCAACAGCATGCGCTCCTTGAAGTGCTTCATAAGGATCGTTTATAACGGTTACCAAACGACGGTTTTCTTCTGGAGAACGTGTGCCTAGATAATCCAAATCTTTATACACTTGCTCTGCAAGTACTTTTGGATCATAGACCACTACATGCGCTTCTTCTTCTAACAGATGGTCGGCTACGTAAATGGCTGCTGATTCACGGGTGTCATTGGTGTCTTTCTTAAAAGCCCAGCCCAAGAACGCGATCTTCTTACCATTGACCGTATTATACATGGTTTGGATAATATTTTCTGCAAAACGGGCTTTTTGATGATCGTTCAAAATAATCACCTGCTCCCAGTAATCTGCTACAGCAGTCAAATTGTAAGAGCGAGCAATATAAACCAAGTTTAAAATATCTTTTTGAAAACAGGAGCCACCGAAACCGACAGAGGCCTTTAAAAACTTAGAACCAATACGACTATCGTGACCAATAGCTCTTGACACTTCATCCACATTGGCCCCAGTTACCTCGCACAATTCTGAAATGGCATTGATCGAAGAGACACGTTGCGCCAAAAATGCATTGGCCACCAATTTAGACAACTCAGAAGACCATAGATTCGTCGTCAAGATACGCTCACGAGGAACCCAAGCCTCATAGACCTGTACCAAAGCCTCGATTGCTTCGGCATCTTCGCCACCGATTAGTACACGGTCTGGATTGTGCAAATCTGTCACCGCAGTACCTTCGGCCAAAAACTCTGGATTGGATAAAATATGGAAATTGACCCCATTGCCTGTATTGTCCAAAATACTCTTTAATGCAGCCGCAGTACGAACAGGTAGTGTTGATTTTTCGACAACAATCTTATCGGATTTAGCAACCGCTGCAATCTGACGGGCACATAGCTCTATATATTTAAGGTCTGCTGCCTGCCCTTTTCCCTTGCCATAGGTCTTGGTCGGTGTATTGACTGAAATAAAAATCATGTCGGCCTCATCGATGGCCTTCTCAACATCCGTAGAAAAGAAAAGATTGCGACCCCGCGCCTCTGCAACTACAGCATCGAGTCCCGGCTCGTAAACGGGCAGCTTATCAAGGTCTGTATCATTCCATGCATCGATACGTGCCCGATTGAGATCGACGACTGTAACAACCACATTTGGATTTTTCTGCGCAATGACCGACATAGTAGGACCACCTACATAACCCGCACCGATACAGGTTATTTTTTTGATTTCTTTCATTCTTTAATTATTCCAGTTAGATTTTATTCTATTTTTAAATTTTCTGAGTTTGCATCGGAACATTGTCCTCTTTTTTATAGAGTACAATCATGCCCTGTGGCTTTTCAGGCAATTCTGTGTATACGGACACCTTCTTACCAAGTATTGTGCCAGCTTTGACTGCCGCTTGGCTTAAATATTCTTTATTTAATGACTTACCTTGTACCAAAACCTCAATATGCCCTGAGTCGATCCCTTGCGCATAATCGCCCAACAAGGCTACCTCTCGTACATCCCCGGCACGCTCCAGCACTTTATCCACAAACGTTTCTATGCCCAAAAAATTATGGATCAATCCCTGTAAGGATGAGTAAAGCGAGTGCCTCGTATTGGCCCGGTAAAAAATCTTATGCTCATTGTCTTCCCGAATCAAATAACCTGCTTCAGTAAGTTGATTAAGTTCTTTACGGATAGAATTGGTAGACTCCTTAAACTCATCTGCCAGCCCGCGCAAATAACCACGGTTGCTTGCCGATACAAAAAACTTGATCAGCAGTTTAAGTCTGGTTTTAGAGGTAATCAGTGAGTCTAGCATGGTTTAGCAACAAAATGAGTAACAAAAGTACTCAATAGCTGACAAAGTTGCAAATTAATAAATTGTTAGCGAAATACTAAGGTAACGGTTTATCGCCAAATCCACGTGAAACATAGCCATTAATCCCCTCATTAACAGACAATTTATTATAGAAGCAAAAAAAAACCGGATATCAACGTATTTTCGTAACAATCAAACCGTTGTACTTTGATACAAATCTATGATCGGTAAAGAAGCTACAAAGGGTTCGGGACGTCCCTGTTCAAAATTCAGCACACCCGATATGTTGACACGCTCACCTCTTAGGTCTTCAATATTCGCTCCCCGTTTGATGACTTTAAAACGTACCGAAACATCGGCATGTCTAGTGTCCGCATGAGCAAAAGGGATCACCAAAATCTGTTCAAGATTGACATCCAGCGCAGCATGCAGCGGTTTTACGCGACGGATCACAATATTCTTGAGCTGTTCATCATTGCGCTCAGCCTTGAATACAAAGACACCGCTCCGCGCATGTCGGTCACCACTATACTGTCCGGGGCGTTCCTGAAACATGTAATGCACGGTGATGCCAACCCGACGGCTGAACCGCCGCTGCTGCTGTTTTCGGCGAACAAAAAGATAGACTACTGTAAATAATAAAATAGATAGAAGAATGGCAGATGTCATATGTATAAGTTGATAAAAAATTGACTTACCCAAAGATAAGTAAGCAATTTATGATCAACGTCAATTATCCGGGGACAATACAGGGACATTGCACAAGCGCCTGATTAACAATAAAATAACATATATTATCTTATTGTTAAGATAGGATTTCGTGACAAATGCATCAAAAAACTGGCGGGAAATAGGAAAGATTAAGAGAAGGATTATTCAACAGCATAATCCCTCCCTCTTAGAACGTTAATCGATCAGCTTGGACTGATGACGTTCGAGTGTATTGTAGATTTTTTTGACATCTTGGGACTTTTCTTTCTGCAGCACCAGAATGGCATCTTTGGTATGCACCAGAATACTATCCCTCATGCCCACAAAAGCAGTGTATATATCGGTCCCAATGACCATATTGCCATTTTCATCGACCGGATGCCCCGTCTGCTTCAGGTAGTCGTACATCGACTCAAAGGAGCCAAGGTCAGACCACTGAAAACTGGTGGCAACCACGCGAATTTTTTTGGAACGCTCCATTACGGCATAGTCGATGGAAATGGATGGGATCTCCTTGGACAGGGCCAGATCGAGCTCACCGTCCTGACGGTGCTGCCAGGCATTGAATGCGGTCGCGTACACTTTGGGCTCGAAGGTCTGCAATTCAGCCAGAAAGGTGTCTGCTCGGAAACAGAACATACCCGAGTTCCAGAGAAAGTTACCCCGCTCAATAAAATCCTCCGCGGTATCCTGATTGGGCTTCTCGCGGAAGGAAAGAACCTTGTCGTCTTTGTATTCGATATAGCCATAGCCGGTCTCCGGCCGTGTGGGCTGTATCCCGAAAGTGACAATATACCCTTTGTTGGCCTTTTCAATCCCGGCCTTGATCGCCTCGGCATAAGCCTGCTCACCCACGATCACATGGTCTGAGGGCGTCACAATCAGAATATCATCGGGCTGGGCAGCAAAGGCTGCAAAAGCAATGGCCGCCGCAGTATTACGCGGTGTGGCCTCGACAATATCAATATAATCGATCTTATTATCCTCCATGACCTCGCGGCTGAGACCATGGTTATCCCGGTTGCCCACCACGATGACCTGGCCACAGAGCGGCTGGTTGCGCTTAATGGTCATTTCAAACAATGAGCCTTCCTTGAACAAGGATAGATACTGCTTGGGATAGCTCTTGCGCGACAGCGGCCAAAGGCGGCTGCCGACCCCACCTGTTAATACAACGTGAATGATGTTACTCATGTATCGATTTACTTTTTTTCTGCTTCTTTGTCAGCCACGACCTTACGCAGGCCGGCGCTGGAGAAACGGTGCGTACGCTTATTATAATAGATCTCGATATTTTCTTCAACACAATACTGACGACCGGAAAAATCCTTATCCCGGTACTCTTCACCAATAATCCGCATCTGTATCGGCAGCGCCTTGATCATATCGATCAGGTCCTGCTCGGTCTCATAGGGAATGATCTCATCCACATACCGGCAGCCTTCTAGCTGGATGTAGCGCTCGACAATGGTCTGGGTGGGCTTGGCCTTCTCGGGAAACACTTCCGAAGGGTCGGTATTGAGACCCACGATCAGGTAATCACAGTGCCGCTTGGCTTCTTCCAGCATCATAATATGTCCGGCGTGCAGTAAATCGAACACGCCGAATGTAATTCCAATTTTCATAGGGATCTTCAAATTAAATAGATTTTATTACTGTTTGTTCTTCTGAATTGGCCTTAGCGACGATCTTACGAAGCCCGGAGCTCGAGAAACGGTGGTCGCGGCTGTTAAAATACAACTCGATGCCCTTCTCTTCACAATACGCGCGGCCCGTAAAGTTTTTCTCCCGGTACTCGTCTCCCACGATACGGACATCTATTTTAAACGAACGTAATATATCTTCAAGATCCTGCTCGGTGGCATAGGGAACAATCTGATCAACGTATTTGCAGCCTTTTAGCTGGATATAACGCTCCACCACGGTCTGGGCGGGCTTATTTTTTTCAGGACGGTCCAGAGTAGGATCGGTCTGCAGGCCGCAGATCAGATAATCGCACTGTCTTTTGGCATCCTCGAGCATCTTGATATGCCCTGCGTGCAACAAGTCAAAGGCACTGAAGGTAATGCCTACACGCATACCTTTGGCTGGAATATTAACCATAATCAAATTGAATATATAATTTATAATAAACGGCAGCTATACTTCATCTCAAAGATAGGAATTATAAGATGAGACTGCCAGCTTTACACGAAGATTTAACGTAAAAATCATGCCAAAGAAGGCACATCGGCATGCCGGAGGTATAAATTGGCGCAGGCGCGGGCATCGGACAGGGCTTCGTGGTGATTGAGCTCGATGCCCAATACCTCACAGCAGGCATTTAAGCGCGCCGGCTTAAATCCTTTGCCCTGATAGATCCGAAAGGTGCATTCCCACTTTTCGCTAAGTCCCAGGCTCTCGTAAGGAAGATTGTAATAGTGCATCGTTTTGCGGAGTACACCCCGGTCAAAAAGTTCGTTGTGGGCGACCATTAGACGGTTGCTGATCAGTGGGTAAATCTGTGGAAACAGCTGCTTAAAGGTCGGAGCGCTGGCGGTATCCCGGGGTCTGATGCCATGCACCCTGGTCGTCTGCCACATATATTGATTGTGCGGCGGCTGGATCAGGGAATAAAATTCATCCACAATAATGCCCTGCTCCACCACCACAAGGCCAATGGCACAGGCTGAATTCTGATTAGCTGTGGCTGTTTCAAAATCTATTGCGGTAAAACTTAATCCTGAAGGCATCGATATTCTCCTAAAAATTGCGGTAAAGTTAAGAAATACTATTGAATATTTGGTAACCATCGGCAAAGGCCTTGAAAATAAAGCAGGATTTAACTAAGTTTGGATCGCATTATAGTTAAACATATGGCATGAAAAGTTCAACCCTCGGTTACTATCTTTCCATAGGCCTCCTAGCTACCCTGCTCTGGGCCTGCAAGGGCAAGAATACCACCAAACCGGACAATAACAAGCCCGCCTCCGGGCAAATGCTGAGTTGTGTGCTGAGCGGATCTTGGGTTCTGCCGTTATTTCATCCGTTTAAACATTCCGCGTTCGGGAAGTGTACTGATCTTGCCCTGTTCCAGCATGTGGATACTGCGGCTGGATGCTTGCCGTAGCGCCGCCCTGGTACCGGCAGTAGGTGCCGCATCTGCCAGAGCAGCCGCCAGCATGGGATCGCCGGGATCGCCCACAGCCACGGACACATCATCCCCGAGGTCACCTATATCCGGTACCAAGCCATCCCAATAATCACGTAAATTACGCTCAGTACCCTTGTTATATTTTTCACCCAGATTGCCGCGCGAATTTTTCAGCAGGAAAGAAGCTGGCCAATAAGAGACCTTTGTTGTGCCGTTATATTTAATCTCGTGCTCAAAAAATCCGACAGGCTTTCCAAAAGTACGGTTTCCCGAAGCAATGATCTTGACATCCATATGGGGCACCAGGATGTTGATCAGCATCTCTGCCGCTGAAGCAGTCTCCTCACTGACCAGAAAATAGACCTTGTCAAGCCTTAATCCACTTGTAGCCGTAAAATATGTATCGTAAATACGCAGTGCCTTACGAAGGGAAGAAGCTGCATCGGAGGACATGTATTTATTCATCTCATAGGTCAGCATGAGTTTACCGGCAGTCTTCGCTCCTCCGATCTTATTCGCCAGATAAATGCCCGATTCTACGTCCCCTCCACCGTTGTAACGCAGGTCCACAATCAGACTACTGATCTGCTTGCTCTCAAACTTGGCAAACAATGCATCGGTTTTGTCTTTATTATCATCTTCTCCATTATCTTCGATCTCTTCAAAAGAGGAATAGGCAAAATAACCGATATGCTTACCGCTACGGGTAAACACGGTGTCTTTATAGATAGGATTGATGACGTATGAATAATCGTAACTCATAGATGCTTTGAACAGCTTATTTTCAGGGCGCTTCACCTCAAGGGTAAGACTTAAGCCGGTAAGTGCAAATCGGATTGAGCTCTGAAGACGGCTGAACTTTGCCTCGTCCGCTGGTATGACGTCACATAAATGACCTTCACAGGTTACGCCTACAGAGTAATCCTCTTTATCGTCATTAACTGAAGTAATGATATCAGACCGCATGAATCCCGCAACCGCTCCGGGGGATCCGCCCTCGACAAAAGAAATATAGGGCTGTGCCGTCGCACCATCATCGACGGAAAACCATTGAACAGAGATGCCGTACCCTTCCGTATTATACATTTTCAGGCCAGCCCGACTGTTTATGTCGTAGTTATTCTCGCCCGTCATCGTGGAGAAACGATCAAAAACGCCGTCATTGTACCCTTCGGCATTATGCTTTGGCGTCAATTTTCTGAGCTGAGTGAGAACGGCATTGGCTGAATTCCACTGATCCGTAAACTGCGCCGGGTTTTTTAGGTAATCCGGAATAGACTCGTCCGCCCATAGGGAATATAACTTATAATACTTGTAAATCTCGTCCTTAATATATTGACCTTCGGTACGGTCAGTCGGCTCCGGCTCGGGGTCTGGCTTGGGCTCGTCCTTTTTACAGGAAAGTACGGAAAGCCCGATCAGCGCAATCGCTGCCCAGCGTCCCAGCTGCTGTGGAGGCATTTTGTTCATATGGAAACATTTAGTAAAACAAACATAGAGAAATTGCGCTTTTTTCACAAATGTTTATATTCCCGCAAACTCAATACGCACAACTCAATACCTATACTTCTCTTTCCACTTGTCCCGCAGGCTCTGCCGCGCCTTCTCCTCCTGTGGATTCTGTCCGGGCTCATACAGCTTGGTACCGCTGATCTCCTTGGGCATAAACTCCTGCACGACAAAGTTGCCGGGGTAGGCGTGTGCATATTTGTACTCGGCACCGTAGTTGAGGTTTTTCATCAGCTTGGTGGGTGCATTGCGGAGATGCAGCGGCACCGAAAGATCGCCGGTCTGCTTGACCAGAGCCTGTGCCTTGTTGATCGCCTCATAGGTGGCATTGCTCTTGGCGGAGCTGGCCAGATACACCACCGTCTGCGACAGAATAATCCGTGACTCGGGCCAGCCGATGACATTGACGGCCTGAAAGCAGCTATTGGCCAGCAACAACGCATTGGGATTGGCGTTGCCGATATCTTCTGAAGCCAGAATCAGCAAACGGCGGGCGATAAAGGAAGGATCTTCGCCCCCTTCGATCATGCGTGCCAGCCAATAGACCGCGGCGTTGGGATCCGAACCGCGGATGGACTTAATAAAAGCCGAGATAATATCGTAATGCTGCTCGCCGGCCTTGTCATAGATCGCCATATTCTGCTGCACCTGCTTCAGTACAAAGGCATTGGTGATCGGCTCCTTATGGAGGGTGGCGGCATTCACGACAAGTTCAAGCACATTCAATAGCTTGCGGGCGTCGCCACCCGAGAGCCGCAGCAGAGCTTCATACTCTTCGACGACTATATCCTGCTTTTTGAGATACTCATCCTCATGCAGCGCCTTCTGCACCAGACCAATCAGATCCTGCTCCGACAAATGTTCCAGCACATACACCTGACAGCGTGAAAGGAGCGCCGAGATCACCTCAAAGGAGGGATTTTCGGTGGTGGCACCGATCAGCGTGACCAGCCCCCGCTCCACAGCGCCAAGCAGCGAATCCTGCTGGGACTTGGAAAACCGGTGGATCTCATCGATAAACAGGATCGGCTGATCCTGATTGAAATTCATCAGCCGCTCGGCCTTGTCGATGACCTCGCGGATATCTTTTACGCCAGCCTGTATGGCACTCAACGAGAAAAAAGGCCGGTCCAGCTCCTTGGCAATCAGCAGGGCCAGACTGGTCTTACCGACGCCCGGAGGGCCCCAAAGGATCATGGATGGAATATTTTTTTGCTGAATTGCATGATAAAGGACCGCATCGGGCCCGACAATATGCTGCTGCCCAACATAGTCGCTCAGCTGATGGGGACGAAGTCGTTCTGCGAGTGGAATGCGTGTTGCCATAACACAAATTTAAGAATTAAACGGCACAACAACTAAATATTTTAGTTTTACTTGATCCTGCATCCCAAGGCTTCTCAAGCCGCCATATTCCCCCTCTCTATACTTGATACAGCCTACTCCACACCACTTTAACATTTTTTCACATTCTTTTTTTTCATATTTGTAAAAGACGTTAATGATAGCGTAAATGCATGGGGATGATGATGAACTATTGGACTTTAATAATAACGGTCTTGTGCCTGACCGCCGGAATGGGCGGCACAGCCAGGGCTCAGGATGCTCCGCAGGACTATACGGGAGCGATAAAAAAATACGATGCTTCCTTTCGGGGTATCGGCCCGGAGGTCTATTTCCTGCCGCCGCCCAAAACCGAAGAGGAGATCATCGAAGATAACTACTCCGGGAAAAAAGGATTCAGCAAAGAGATCGCCCGGCAGCTGCTGTTCCAGCGGCTATTGCTGCAGCTCCGGAGCACCAACAATGTGGGCCATTTCCGGTATCTGATGAGCCCGGCTCCGGCAGATGCCGCTGCATGGAACAACGCCATCGAAATGCAGAAAAAATCGGAAAACTGGATCGCCGGCTATGCCCTGGCCAATGAGGCGGCTTTAGCTGCGATCAAAAATAACGACAGCAGCAATGCCTCCAAGTTTCTGTATGAAGCGCTGTCGCTGGCCAACCGCACGGACAACAGGGACGATATTGCGACGATCAACCTCAATGTCAGCAACTTTCAGCTGTTCAGCGGCAACTTTGCCCAGGCAGAGGAAAGCGCACAGCATTACCACAGCTATGCCACGGTCAGCAAAAGCTACCTCGAACAGGCCAACGCCTGGCTCCTGATCGCCCTGGCGCGTGCCGGACAGGGCAACTATAAGGCCGCCGAAAATAATATCATCCGCAGCGCCATCCCTTTGTTCAACAAGGCGAAAGCCTACGAAGGCAAGATCTTTGCCTGGGAAATGCTGGCCGAGGTCTATTTCAAACAGAACAAGTTCACCCAGGCACAGTGGTTTTTGCTGCAGGCCCGCGACCTCGCCAATGCCAAAAAGCTGCGCAGCGAGCTGGCGGAAATCGAGTACCTGCTGGCGGCCTCCAAGCAGCAGGACGGCAACTACAAGGTGGCCGTCAAAGAGTTTATACAGGCGGCAGAACTGGCCTCTAACGAAAACAACAAACAGCTGTCTCTGGCGATACTGGACAAACTGGGCGAAGTGTATCTGGAGCTCAAGGACTATCCCTCGGCCGACCAGACCTTTAAAGCGTATACGCAGCTCAAAAACGAATTGTACAATTGATGTGTTCTCTACGCATAGCATGTATCAACCAAAGACCCGGGAGTAGAAATGGAGGACAATTTTAAGCTTTTTGTAATTATTGGAGGATAAATCAAATATTTTTTTAGAATCTGTGTTAATGTGCTATGAATTTCACTAAATTTAGCACGCTTATCAATTGAGCACCGGATCTATTTGGTTCCTTACTAAAACTGGCAATAGGCAAAACCCAGAACGATAGCAGTAAGGGCGCCGGTAATAGTTAGATTGCATATAACAGCAAATTTGTCTTAGTTTAAAAATGATTATTAAAACCGTCGAACATATGTTTAGAAAACTCATATTTGCACTTTTTGTGGTATCCATTGTCTCCTGTGGCTCTAAGCCCCGGGTAGCGCTTCCGGATGATGGAGGGCTCAAACCGAGCACACAACACCAGATCATCGCCAAAGAAGTGACCGGATTACTGGAAAATGCCAGCTACAAAAAGGTCAAAATGAACGATTCGATATCTGGAATTATCTTCGATAATCTGATCAAGAGCCTGGATCAGGGTAAAAATTATCTGCTCCAATCTGATATCGATGACTTTCAGGCTTATAAAAACAACCTTGCCCAGGACATGCGAGATGGCGACCTCTCGTCGGCATTTTATATTTTTAATACCTATTCGAAACGCTACCTGGACCGGATGCAATATGCGCTTTCGGAAATCGACAAGAAACACGATTTCACCAAAGACGAATATTATCAGCCCAACCGTGAAAAATTAGCCTGGTTCAAAACGGCGGACGAGGCCAACGATCAATGGCGCAAACGCGTGAAATATGATCTGCTCAATCTCGAAACGGCCAGTGGCAAGTCGACCGACAGCGCAAAAACCAAACAGGTGGAAACGCTCAGGAAACGCTATGTCAACCTGATCTCCCAGGCCAAGAAAACGAATGCAAATGATGCCTTTCAGGTGGTGATGCAGGCCCTGACGGATGCTGTCGACCCGCATACTTCTTACTTCAACCCTTCATTTGCGCAGGCATTCAACGAAGGCATGGCCAATACCTTTGAGGGTATCGGTGCCCGACTGATGATCGACAACGAAGCGGTGACCATCAATGAAATTATTCCCGGCGGCCCGATCTTTAAAGACAAGACCATCCAGGTCAACGATAAAATCATCGGCGTAGCACAGGGTAAGGACGGTGAATTTGAAGATATCATCGGCTGGAGACTGGATGCCGCCGTAGCGAAAATAAAAGGTCCTAAGGGCACCGTGGTACGCCTCAAAATCATTCCGGCAGGCCAGCCGATGAATGCGCATCCGCGCATCGTATCGCTGGTACGGGAAAAGATCGTCGTGGAGGAAGAGTCGGCGAAAAAGGAAATCATGAACGTCAAAGGTGCCGACGGCAAAATGTATAAGGTCGGGGTGATCAATATCCCGAAATTTTACATGGACTTTGATGCCTATAGAAGACGTGATCCCAACTATAAAAGCACGACCCGAGATGTGCGCATGATCCTCGATACGCTCAAACAGGCGAAAGTGGATGCCGTAATCATCGACCTGCGTTTCAATGGCGGAGGCTCGCTTCCGGAAGCCATCGACCTCACCGGTCTGTTTATCGACAAAGGTCCTGTGGTACAGGTACGGGATACCAAAAATAATATCGATGTGGAAGATGATAAGAATCCGGGGGTATCCTGGGATGGCCCGCTGGGTGTGATCATCAACCGCTTCTCCGCTTCGGCTTCAGAGATCTTTGCCGGCGCCATTCAGGACTATGGCCGTGGGGTGATCCTGGGTTCACAAAGTTATGGCAAGGGTACCGTGCAGTCGGCAATAGACATGTCGCGCATCATCAGCCCGACCAGCCGCTTATTGCTGAAAGCATCGGGTGAGAAAGATCCGGATACTCCCGAAGGGGCGCCGCAATATGGACAGATCAACATCACCCTGGGCAAATTCTACCGGGTCAACGGAAGCAGCACACAGCATAAGGGTGTGACTCCGGACATCAGCTTCCCGTCGCAGTTCTCCGCAGAGAAATTCGGGGAAAGCTCTGAAAAATCGGCTCTGCCATGGGATCAGATCCAGTCGAGCAACTTCAAGAAAGTGGCCGACATGACCGGTGTGGACAAAAAGCTCGAAGCACTGCATGAAGCCCGCATCAAAAACTCACTCGAATACAAATACCTGAAAGAGGATATCGAAGAGGCTCAGAAGGATGAAGACACCAAATTCCCGCTGGAATTTAACAAATTCAAAAAAGAGAAAGACGATAACCTGAGGAAAAACCGCGAGCGCATCAATGCGCTGCTCAAACTCCAGGGCAAACCAGCCTGGGAGGAAGGCAAACCGCAGCCGAAAATGGATCTTGACTTTGTAAAAGACGAAAGTGCCAAAGTGATGACCGATTACATCATCAACTTTGCCGGTAAAAAATAAGGATGTCCAGCATCCTGCAGAAAGGCAATCGTAACAACGGTTGCCTTTCTTTTTATGCCGCCCCCCTACCTCATGCGCCGTTGTCTGATCAAGGTTTTTGATGATCTTCATCACTATGCGCTACATTTCACATTAAATTCATCTTTTGTTTGTAACTTATCGGAAGATTAATTGTTTTACTAATAAACGATACGCTTATGAAACGCATCCTTCTCTTAACTGACTTTTCTGAAAATGCGCTGCTGGCGGCAAAGCAGGTCGCTCTATGCGCAGAGGCATGGCACACCGAAGCTGTGCTCGTATACCATACCTACAACAGCGTGACCCTCGTGAACAACGAACCGATCGTCGTGGTCAACGACGAGGTCAAAGCGGCTAAAGAAAAGGAGCTGCAGGAATGGATGGAGCAGATAAAGCCGCTCTTTCCTGCACAGGTGGATTTATCCCACCGGTTGGAAGATGTCGATCTTCCTATCGGTGTGAATGAGCTCTGTAGTGCCGAGAATATCGACCTTGTCGCGCTGGGAATCACCGGACAGACAGGTTTTGCCAAAATACTGGTGGGCAGCAACGCGATCACCCTGATGGATATCTGCAACAGGCCGATGCTGATCGTCTCCCACAAGGTGGTCCCCGCCATTCCGAAACATGTGCTGGCCACCACAGACCTCAAGGAGGTGGAGCGGAAGCTCAGCCTGTTTGACCTGGACCAGGTCCTTGGCAGCTTCTCCGCCCAGCTTTATGTACTGAATGTAGCCAAACGGGAAAGTGCTGCGGCAGAACTGGCACAGGAACTCAAATATCTGCATGAGCGACTGGACAAGTACAAACCGGTCTACGATTATATCAGCCACGACGATATTGTCACCGGCATCACCGAGTACGCCAGGGAAAAGCATATCGACCTGATCCTGTCCTTCCATAAGAAACAGGGACTACTGGCCAGCTTATTTAAAACGAGCATATCCAAAAAGATCGCCTGGAACGGCGCTGCCAACCTGCTGGTGATACCCATGGACAACATGTAAAAAATAAGGCCCCTGTTGATATAGGGGCTATTTTTTGTCTACAGAATGCCTGCCGGGCCCAACAAAAACCAGCCCGAAGAACACGAAAAATAATTCGATCGCATGGGATGCGCCTGAGATACCGTCTCCTTTGGACAGGTGCATCAGTCCGGCGACAATCATCGTAAAGGCGAGCAGCAAGGCCGAAGGCCTAAAGAATAATCCCAGCAGCAGAAATAGACCGCCCACGGTTTCGGTAGCAGCGGCCATGAAGCCCCAGAAAGCAGGGATAAAATGGATACCCATATTTCCCATGGCCTTGCCGACGCCAGCCCAGAGCTCGGGCCCACCCTGCAGCTTGGGCAGTCCATGCATAATCATCATCACGCCCAACCCGATACGCAGGATCAACAAGCCTGTGTCTCTATATTTACCCAAAGAATTCCAAATTGCCATATGTGAAGAATTATGATTTGTGAAAACTGTTCATTATTGATTTCTGTTTCTAAAATAACCAATTTATCGAAATTAGCAAGGGCCCTGCGCCATAACGCTACCGCAAACGCCTGATCGCGCACGATCAGACCAACGATCAGCTCAGGCAAACGTGCAAGCAGACCACCGCGAGACCGCCGGTCAAGGTCGTCATCGCACTCTCCGCCTCCCCGCCTGGCTCAAAGTTAAGACAAAAAAACAGCCGTTTATTTGATATAGATTAAAAAACAACGGCCCATAAGCATATTTGATCAGGGGAAAGATGGACGTACAGGAATACCGGCAACAGAAAATGTGCTGCTCTGCAGAAAAATATTGCATTTATTATTCAAAATACGTAATTTAAGGGCGAAGACCCTTTTATAAAACGCTATGAAGAATCTACTGCTACTAACGGATTTCTCAGACAATGCTTATGCTGCTGCTCAATATGCGGCCAAATTGGCTCCGCTCTGGGGTATAGAAAAAGTGGTGCTTTACCACACCTATGAGGTCGTCCCCACTGTCGGGACAGAGCCTGTCGTGATCAGCAATGCCGAGATACTGGAAGAAAAGCAGAAAGATCTCAATAGCTGGGAGGAAGATCTGATCCAGCTGTTTCCGCAGGGAATCGCCTGGAAGGTGGTACTGGAAGAATATGAACTGAGCTACGGTGTCAACCGCACCTGTGCCGAAGAGGATATCGATCTGGTTGTCGTCGGTACTGCGGGTAAGAGCGGCTTCAAAAAACTGCTGCTGGGCAGCAATACACTGAAGCTGATCGAAAACTGCCATACCCCCTTACTGGTGGTGCCAGCTAAGGCTGAATTTAGGATCCCCAAAAAGATGCTGATTGCCACCAACCTCAAGGAGGTGAAACTCAAGCTGGACCGGCTGCTGGTCAACGCCGCAGAAGTACTGCGCAAGAGCGAAGTCTATGTGGTGCATGTGACTAAAGAAGATCCCGCCAACAAAGCCGTCAGTGCCGAGATTGAGACCATGAAAGCGATGCTGGCCAGCTACCAGCCCATGTATAGCTACATCCTCACCTCGGACATCGCTACCGGCATCAACCAGTACATCAACGAAAACCATATCGATATGATGGTCTGCTTTCACCGGGACAAAGGCATGCTCAGCCGCATTTTTAACACCAGTATCGCCCAAAAGATGGCCTGGAAAAGCCAGGCCGCCATGCTCGTTATTTCAGTTTGACCGGGTTATATTGGGTATGGAATGGTGAATACTACGTATATTGTAAACTAACTGACTCCATCGTCGTCGTCAGGGTCACTTTACGGCCCAGTATCAGCGCATGGTTGTCATCAATATGCCCCGCGGGGTACCCAAAAGCGACCGGAAAATCATATTCTTTTACTTTGTCCCACACAATTTCCTCCACAGACTGCCCAAAAGCGGGATCATTATCTTTCATGGAGGAGAAGCCGCCCACAATCAGCCCTTTCAGTTTCCTGAGCTTGCCCGCCCGTTTCAGCGCCCACAGCATCCTGTCGACAGCATAGTAAGCCTCGCCGACATCCTCGATAAACAGAATCTTGTTGCTGTATTTGGGGTCCGAATCTGATCCCAGGACGGACAGCAGAATGGCCAGATTGCCACCGATCAGTTTGCCTGTCGCTTCACCGGGGCGGTTGGGGAAAGCCGACTGTGTATAGGTAAAATCTATGTTGTCGCCAAAAAGGGCCTTCCGGAGGGTATCAAGCGAAGCCTCGGTACCGGATTCGAAGGATTTGGGCATCTGTCCGTGAATAGTTGCAATTTTGTAGTTGCGCTGAATATGGCTATGCAGTACGGTGATATCGCTAAAGCCGACCAGCCATTTGGGCTGTTTTTCAAATGCCGAAAAATCAATCTGATCGATGATGCGCACACAGCCGTAACCTCCGCGTGCAGCAAAGACAGCTTTAATGGAAGGGTCGTCCAGCGCCCACTGCAGGTCGGCAGCACGCAGACTGTCATCGCCCGCAAACTGATGGTACGCAGTGCTCACGGTCTGGCCGACGACCACCTCCAGCCCCCAGCCCTCCAGGGTACGGATCCCCACATCGATATTTCCACGGATAAAACTGGCCGGACAGACGATGGCAACCATGTCGCCCGGCTGAAGATAAGCAGGTACTCTGGACATATTCTTTTATTGCTTCTGTTAAATATTGCGCATACGGCGGAAGCGCGGCCGCGCACCAGCTGTAAAGCGCTCTTGCTTACAAATAAACGTAAATTTATCTTAGTTATATACCGCAAATTGAATTATCTTTGTGAAGAGAACAAGTGACAAGCGCTTGTTTTTTTATTCACTTAACTTTAACTGACTTTAAAGCATTGAGTATTCTAGATAAAAAACGTTATACGATTACATCGGCATTACCATATGCCAATGGTCCGCTGCACATCGGACACCTCGCGGGCGCTTACATCCCCGGAGATATTTTTGTACGTTATCTGCGTCTGAATGGAAAGGATGTGGTCTATGTCTGTGGTTCGGATGAACATGGGGCAGCCATTACCATCCGTGCGAAAAAAGAAGGGATCACTCCCCAGCAGATTATTGATAAATATAACAAACAGATCAAAGAGAGCTTTGAGGAGTTTGGTATCTCATTTGACATTTACCACCGTACTTCCGAACCGATACATCACCAGCTATCGCAGGATTTCTTCCTCAACTTATACAATAAAGGGGAGTTTGTCGAGAAATTTTCAGAACAATATTACGACGAAGAATTTCACCAGTTTTTGGCAGACCGTTATATCACCGGTACCTGTCCGAACTGTAAGTCCGAAGGCGCCTATGGGGATCAGTGCGAAAAATGCGGTACTTCCCTCAGCCCAACGGACCTGATCAACCCCATCTCTACCTTAAGTGGCAAGACACCGGTACTGAAAGAAACGAAGCACTGGTACCTTCCACTGGACAAATACCAGCCCTGGCTGGAAAAATGGCTTATCGAAGGCAAGAAAAATAGCCTGAAGTCCAACGTATTCGGCCAATGCCAGTCCTGGCTCAAATCTGGACTGCAGCCACGCTCCATGACCCGGGATCTCGACTGGGGGGTAGATGTGCCGCTCGAAGAAGCACAGGGCAAGAAACTGTATGTCTGGCTGGATGCCCCTATAGGCTACATCTCGGCGACCAAACAGTGGGCACTCGACCATGGCAAAAACTGGGAAGATTACTGGAAGACGCAGGAAAACCCCGCCGATGATTCGACGCTGATCCACTTTATCGGAAAAGACAACATCGTATTCCACTGTATCATATTTCCGGCGATATTGCATGCGCATGGCGGTTATATCCTGCCTGAAAATATTCCGGCCAATGAGTTCCTCAACCTGGAGGGCGACAAGCTTTCCACGTCACGCAACCATGCGGTATGGCTGCATGAGTACCTGCAGGAATTTCCGGGCAAACAGGATGAGCTCCGGTATGTGCTCACCTCCATACTTCCCGAAACATCAGATGCTGAATTTACCTGGAAGGACTTTCAGGCGCGCGTCAACAACGAACTGGTGGCCATCTTTGGCAACTTCGTCAACCGCGTCATGGTGCTTTCACACAAATATTTTAACGGCAAGGTGCTCAGCGGATCGGCGAAGACCGCCGTAGACCAGTCGGTGCTGGACGAACTGAAGTCCTACCCTGCCACAATCAAATCCTCGCTGGAGCAGTTCCGCTTCCGCGAAGCACTGGCCGAGTTTATGAACGTAGCGCGCCTAGGCAACAAATACCTCGCGGATGAAGAACCCTGGAAAATCATCAAGACGGATGAAGAACGGGTCAAAACCATTTTAGGTGTAGCTGCCCAGATCGTTGCGAACCTCGCTGTGCTGGCACAGCCATTCCTGCCCAAGACAGCGACAAAGCTGTTTGAAATGCTCAACTTCCCGCAGGGCAGCTGGGCGGATGCTGGTAGCGACAACCTGATCGAGGACGGCCATCAGCTGGGTGAAGTACAGCTGCTGTTTGATAAAATAACAGACGAACAGGTGGAATTCCAGCTCAACAAACTGGCGGAGGCGAAGGTCAAAAATCTGGCAGACAACGCCAAGGTGGCCCCGGCAAAGGATAACATCAGCTTTGACGACTTTGTCAAAATGGATATCCGCGTAGGTACCATTCTGGAAGCAGAGAAAGTAGCCAAAACAAAGAAGCTGCTCAAGCTGACCATCGACACGGGCATCGACAAGCGCACCGTCGTATCGGGAATCGCCGAATATTTTAGCCCCGAAGAAATCGTCGGCCGCCAGGTGTCTATCCTGGTCAATCTGGAACCACGCGAAATCAAGGGGATCACTTCCCAGGGGATGATCCTGATGGCCGAGGACGCTGATGGACGTCTGGATTTTGTCCGACCAGATACCAGCATAAAAGTTGGTAGCACTGTACGCTAACCTCCGCAACAGGAGTTTCAAAATATAAAAAATAAGGTAGCCTACATGTAGGCTACCTTATTTTTTATTCATCCCATCCCCCATTCGTTAGTCTACACGACATAGACACTTCAGCCGGGGAACGGTATCCGTTGGGCAGTCCGTTAAAAAAATACACTCTGGAGCCGCTTTCTGAACTCGCTTTCGTCCAGCCAATCGTACACTGTTTCTTTCAACTTTTTTGTGATCTCGGCCTTGGATTCGGGCACGACCTTCTTTTTCTTGGTCAGCACATTGGAGACCGGAGCATTGCTGATTTCCACCTTGGTCGCAAACATATTGACATTCATACTGGGAATCGAGATACCCAGTATCAGTCCGGGAAGGCCGTGCACGAGTTCGGGACCGCCCGGAATCGGAATCTGCCCCGCAAAGAAGGCGACGGCATAGATCGAATCCTGGATAATGCCATTGGCCCTGCGACAATCGTATCCGGCAATATGACGGTATTCGTCGGTGTACTTCCATTTCACTGCCGGCAGTGAGTCTTTTAGCAAGAGCTGCTCGTCCCCAAAAGGCAGCAGTTTCAGATATTCCTGATTTTTGAAGTTAATATAGGTTTTCGCATCCGGAAGAATGGTGTTATAGCGTGTGACATTCCGGTAACTCGCAGGGTAGTCTTCCTGCACCGTTTCAAATAAGGTCTCGCTATCGTAAAATTTGAGCGTATGATGAGTGACCACTTCCACAGGACCATTTTTTACGGCATTGTCTACCGTTAACTTATCCCAGGTGTCCAGATCCGGTTTGTTCAGGTAATTGCGTTTCAGGAAATTCTGCACGTGAAATTTCCGCTCATAGGTCACCGTACCACTGCTGGGGAAATAGGCATGCTGGGCATGCGCTACGCCGGTACACAGACCTATTATCCAAAAGATGAGTTTTATATGCTTAGTCATTGAGGTCTCCTTTCATGTTTTAAATATTCATATATGTTTTGGATCATTGACGGTTCATTGTGGTAAAATTGTAGATCACCTTCAGCATGCCATAACGCCGCAAGACCTCATTACTGGTCTGGATAAATGATGTACCGCTCTGATAACGTGATACCCCATTGTTTTTGTTAAAGATGTCGTTGACAAACAACTGCGCTTCCAATGACTTGTCTTTGAGGAATTTTTTAGAGATATAGCCATTCATATTGATAAGGTTGATGGACTGCAGGGTCTTGGTTGCTGCCTGATAATTCTGGTTGGCAGAAACGGAAATCTTAAAATCTTTTGGCAGATAGTAGGTAAACTGTGCATACGAGCGCAGCATAAATGTAGTATGATTGAGGTCTGGCTGCAAATAAGAACTCATCTGTTCAACGCCGGGCATGAAATTGACATAAAAGTCCATTTTATTGGCTTTGTTTCTGTTGAATCCGATATCTGCAGTAATGCTCTTCGTCTGGTTCCTGTTCAGCTGGGCATCCTCGTTCAGCAAAGACAAATAACTGAATTGGCTATTGTACTGTGCACGCATACCTAAATCGGCTTTAAGGCCCCATTTCTTATGGAGCACAAAGTAATAAGACCCACCACCATACATCCGCCAGTTGTCTTTATCGATATTGACATAGGAGATCTGCTGCGTGCCTTCCTCCAGGTTGTAACGAACAAAATTGTTGATGCTCTTCCTGCCCTGGTCAGCACTGACATAGAAGTAGACACCACGGTCTTTGAGTTGTTTATAACTGTTATAGTTGATAAAATACGAATTATTGAAGCCCGCTTTCAAGTCCGGATTATCGAGATACTCGATCAGTGGCTGGGCATTCTGGCGTAACGGCTCAATCTGTGTCAGCGAGGGCTGTGCAGTACGTCCTGTATAGCGAAAATTCAGATTCTTGCTTTTCGAAATCTTGTAGCTTATTGAAAAATTAGGATTGACCGAAGTCTGGTCGCGTTGGAGAACCTTATTCAGGTTATTATATGTCCGCTTGACATCTTCAAAATCGACCCTATTGCTGAGGTTGACCGTCAAGGAACTGGACTTATAAGTCAATGACGCATTCACGCCATTTTTGAGACTGGAAAAGTCAAAATCGTTCAGGATATCCTGATCCAGAACGGTATATTGTCCTGTTTGAAGATCCTTATCGAAGGACTGGTTGAGCGTACGGGACTGATTGTTGGTAAAGGAATAACCAATTGCTGCCGTGAGCCGTTTAGATAAGGGTTCGGTATAAGTGACCGACGCTCCATAGGTATTGTTGCTGAGCTTATCATATTTAAATTGATCAATCGTATCCCTACGTCCGCTATTAAACGCGTTGTCCGAGAAGTATTTAGTGCTGGAGCGGTTCTGGTCCGTATTAGCATTGACATCAAAAGTAATGGAGCGCCGTTCTTTTTTGAAACGCCGTGTCAGCATAGCGTTGACATTGAACTTGTCGAGATCACTGTCCATATCCGTACGGGATGAAGTCTTGGTGATCATGGTACCATCCAGTGTGCGCTGGTCTGCTTCGGAAAAGGATGAATTGTCACGGCTGGATTTGGTGAGCCCCATATTCAGGGTCAAATCCGAAAAGGAATCGAGCTTTACATCATACCGCAGGTTTGCGATATTTGACTTGGTTTCGTTGTCGGACTGGGTCACAGTATTGTCGATCTGAGCACGTTCGGGAAGGTTGTTCTGCGCGTTATACGTACTGGTATTGGCGACATCAATCTGACTGCGTTTATAGTTGACATTGATCTTGTGCTTATCATCCTTCGACTTGTCGGAATAGCTTGCCCCCATATTGACAGCTTTTGGCACTCCGCCACCATAATATTTACCATCCCATCCACCATCGGAGCCGTCGCCACTGGAGGATATCATAATGCCACCCCCGTCCATCATCTGCACGTTGCTGTTACCGCCCACACCGTATTTCTGACTGTCTTCAAAGCCCAGTCCGACCATGCCATCATTGGCCAGGATGCCGTAGGCCGCTATCTTCTGTGAACCTTTGAATTTGTTGAGCATGGCTTTTGCTCCATAATAACGGTCTGTTCCTGCTCCGGCAACCGCCTGGCCGAACATGCCTTTCTTTTTATCTTCTTTGAGCCGGATATCGATCGTCTGCGTCCGCTCCCCGTCATCAACGCCAGTGCGTACCGCCAGATCAGATTTCTTCTCATATACCTGCACCTTGCTGACCATATCGGACCGGATATTTTTGGTGATCAGCGTCGGATCGTCGCCAAAAAACTCCTCGCCGTCGAGCAATACTTTTTTGACCTCCTTGCCCTGGGCGGTGATCTTGCCGGTTCCGTCGATGGTGATCCCCGGCAGAACTTTTAGCAGATCCTCGACTTTGGCGTCCTTCTCGACCTTAAAGCTGCCCGCATCGTATTCGATGGTATCGCCCTTGATAACGACCGGAATCTTGCCCGTCACCTGTACCTCCTCCAGAAGCAGGGCTGCCTTGGAAAGGGATACCGTACCGAGATCGAGTCCCTGTGCGCCCACCTGAATGTCTTTGACCAAGTCCGCATACTGCGGATAGGAGACGACCATTTTATAGGTCCCGGTATCCAGATTGCTGATCTGAAACTTTCCGTCCTCTTTGGTACGGTCAAATTTGATCAAAATAGAGTCTTTGGGATTGAGCAGTGCGATGGACGCCTGATACAGCTTGGCCCGGTCTTTACCGTCCACCACAGTACCTGACAGCTTCTGCTGCGCAAAGGCTGCTGTACTGCAGACCATAAGCACCAGAACCAACAGGAAGGGATAGGCTAATTTCATAATTTCCGTTTATATGTTGTCGCAATAAAGATACCCATGTTGCTACGGAAAATTCGTAAAATAATGTTAAATAATCATCAAATGAATAAATCAAGAAATAAACGGGATTAAAAAAGCTAAAAAAGACAACAATAAGTAACTAGATAACAGTATATTATAAATAAAAAAAAAAGGAGATGTAACAGTTATATTACACCTCCTTCCTTAACGATATAAGACGAATCTAGTTCGCTTCGTCCACGTTAAGATTCAATTCTTTTTCTTTATTGATTAAATGGGCGATACTGGTATCATTCAGAATCTGCAGCATGGCATTGCGCACCTCGACGAAGGTATCGCGGATACCGCAGGCATGCTCCTGAATACACTCGTCGCAGGAACGGTAGAAGTTGAGGCTCACGCAGGGTAGCAGCGCAATTGGCCCATCGATCAGCCGCATGACCTGGGATAAGAAAATATCCTCGGGAGCTTTATTGAGGCTGTAGCCACCACCTGCACCTTTCTTACTGTAGAGAATTCCCGCGTTGCGCATCTCGAGAAGAATCTGTTCCAGAAATTTTTTTGGAATATTTTCTTCCTGCGCAATCTTCACGATCTGCATCGGTTCATTCCCATAATTACGGCCGAGCACCATCAGTGCCTTTATTGCATACTTTGTCTTTTTGGAAAGCATAATCTGTTAACCCCCTGTTGAATTGCAAATTTACGTTTTTTATTCTATAGTATAAAACCACACTGGGCTTTACGCAATGAAGAGCCCTTAGCAGCTGCTATCGTAGTGGATGGCAATGCTAAGGGCTCCCCTGGATATATAACGATGTCTTTTATTGTCCCAATACGGCTGTGATCGGCTTACCAATACTTCCGTTGGGCTCGGTGATGTGCAATAGGGCAGCAATGGTCGGAGCAATATCAACGATATGCACTTCGGTGTTGGACACTCCCGGTTTAATGCCCCAGCCCATGAATACCAACGGAATATGTGAATCGTAGCCCGACCATGTCCCGTGTGTCGTACCTGTGGAGCGGGGTGTACCGTCATACCACTGTGGCTCGCAAACGATCTGGATCACGCCGCTGCGTTTGAAATTGTAGCCATTGATCATCTTCTCGCGGATCGGCTGCGGAATCATCAGGCTCTCGCCTTTTTCCATGTCAGCCACATAGGCCACCCCGTCGGTATGGCGCAGCTGACGGATAATGGTTTCCTTGATCTTGTCGCGATCCAGCTGCAGCGAGTCGATCAGCTGATTGTTGAGATGGACCTGGTAGTTCATCATGCTCTTTACGATCTTTTCCTGTCCGAATTTTTCTTTCAGCGTTTTGTTGAGTCCCGAAATGATCTGACGGGAGTAGAAGTAACCGCCGTTGCCTCTCATATCCATAAAGAAACGGGAGTTGTACGAGGCACCATGATCTGCGGTCAGGAAGAAGGTATAATTGCCCTTGCCCACTGTATTGTCCAGATACGCGAAGAAATCAGCCAGCTGCCTATCCAGCTGCAGGTAGATATCTTCGATCTCCACAGCAGTCAGGGAATAACGGTGACCGACATAATCGGTGGCCGAGAGGCTGACGCAGAGAAAATCTGTATTTTTTGTTGGATTGTTGCCCATCTGCTCCTGTTTGATCGCTTCTTTGGCCAGATCCAGGGTCAGCTGATTGCCCATCGGGGTCGTCTTGATCAGCTCAAGACCTTCGTCTTTCATTAATTTGGATGTGGCGCGCGGTAGGGTGGGCTTGTCCTCACCGGGATATTTGCCCTCGTATATATTATCGTCTGCAATACTGTTGGCAGCATAGGTACTGATGTCGTACATAGGTTTCCAGTCTGCTTTCAGGTATTTTTCAGCTAATTTTTTCTTATTGAAGTCGTCCACCCATTTCGGCAATTTGTCCATATAGAAATTGGACGTGATCCAGTTGCCCGATTTCGCTTCAAACCAGTAGGCGGCATCCGCAAAATGGCCGGCAGGCAGTATGCCGCCGCGGTCCTTGATGGCAATACCGATCACTTTGGATTTAAAGTTGGAGGCCAGCTTGAGCTGATCGGTCACCGTGGAGGCCAGCAGGTTGCGGGGTGACTGTTTTCCTTCCTTTTCGACGGTGCCCACGCCAACGACATTGTCATCCTGGGTGCAGTACATATTTTTGCCGGTCTGCTCTTCAATCCAGTCATTGCCGGCGATCCCGTGAATGGAGGGAACCGATCCAGTGTAAACGGAACTGTGCCCGATCGCGGTATACGTCGGAATATAGTTGATCAGGGTATTCTCACAGGAGAAGCCTTCTTTTAATAGCCGCCTGAAGCCATCATTGCCATACCGGTCTGCAAAACGGTATAAATAATCCCAGCGCATCTGGTCGACCATTAGACCGACGACCAGCTTCGGTCTTTCCGGTTGCTGTGCCATGGTGGAGAGTGCTGCTATTCCAAGTACGACACTTAAAAAAAATCTTTTTATCATTTTAGTATGGTATAGTGAGTGTGAGTATAGGATTCCTCATCAGTCCCGGTATCCCTACTCCGTAACATATTCGTTGGTTTTTACATCTATTTTTTATCCCGTTTCGGTCGCCTTCACAAGGCTGTTGGCATTGTGAACGGACAACACAATGCTAATGTAGGATTTAATCTTTTAAATGTGCCCTCAAAAACTGCCCTGTATAAGAATCTTTACAATGGATAAGATCTTCCGGAAGGCCCGCGAACACGAGCTGCCCACCCTTATTGCCTCCTTCGGGACCGATATCGATGACCCAGTCCGCCGATTTGATCATATCCATATTATGTTCGATGACCAAAATGCTATTGCCCTGATCGATCAGTGCATCAAAGGACTTCAGCAACTTCTGGATATCCTGAAAGTGCAGCCCTGTAGTCGGTTCATCGAAGATAAAGAGTGTCTTTTTGCTGTTGTTGCCTTTGATCAGGAAGGAAGCCAGCTTGATCCGCTGGGCCTCACCGCCTGACAGTGTGCTGGAGGACTGTCCGAGTTTGACGTAGCCCAGACCGACATCCTGCAGGGGCTGCAGCTTGGCCAGTATCTTGGGCTGGTCGCCGAAAAATTCGATGGCCTCATCCACACTCAGTTCGAGCACATCCGCCACAGACTTATTTTTGTAATGCACATCCAGCACAAACTGTTTGAAGCGTTTGCCGCCACAGGCTTCACAAGGCAGCACAATATCTGCCATAAACTGCATTTCGATCTTGACTTCGCCCTCGCCCTGGCAGACATCGCAGCGCCCGCCTTCCACGTTGAACGAAAATGCTGCCGGCTTGAGTCCTGCTGCTTTTGCCGCTGCCTGACTGGCGTATAAGGCCCGGATTTCGTCCCAGGCTTTGACATAGGTGACCGGATTGGAGCGGGACGAGCGTCCGATGGGATTCTGGTCGACCATCTCGATCTGTTCTACCTTGGCAATATCACCTTCGATCGCATCGTAAACACCGGTCTGTTCGCCCGAATAATTGCCAATGGCTTTCTGCAATGCGGGGTAAAGGATCCGCTTGACCAGGGAAGTCTTGCCTGAGCCGGATACGCCCGATACCACTGTAAAAGTATTTAGGGGAAACTGCACATCGATCCCCTTGAGGTTGTTTTCATGCGCTCCCCTGACGGTAATGCTATCCGACCATGGGCGGCGTTTTTTCGGTATTTCGATGCGGCTTTTTCCACTGAGGTATCGCCCCGTCAGGCTTTTGCTATCGTTCAGGATCTCGGCGTAGGTACCCGCAAACACCATCTCCCCGCCGTGGATGCCAGCCTCGGGACCAATATCGATCAGGTAATCGGCAGCCTCCATCATCTCCTGCTCATGCTCGACCACGACGACGGTATTGCCGACATCACGCAGGGATTTGAGCACCGAAATGAGCCGCTGTGTATCCCGCGGGTGCAGTCCGATGCTGGGCTCATCGAGCACATAGATCGATCCGACAAGTGAACTTCCCAGGGAAGTGGCCAGGTTGATCCGCTGCGATTCGCCGCCCGAAAGGGTATTGGACAGCCGGTTGAGCGTGAGGTAGCTGAGCCCCACATCACAGAGAAACTGCAGCCGGTTGATGATTTCGGCCAGCAGGCGCTTGGCAATGACCTGCTCATTTCCTTCCAGCGGCAGGTGCTTGAAAAACGCCAAAGCTTCCTCGAGGGGCATGAGTACGATATCCGTGATGGACCTGCCCCCCACTTTGACATAGGTGGCATCTTTGCGCAGCCTCGTCCCACGGCAGTCGGGACAGTCCGTCTTGCCGCGGTAGCGCGAAAGCATCACGCGGTACTGAATTTTGTAGGTCTGCTGTTCCAGATCTTCGAAAAATGCGTTGAGACCAGCGAAATAGCTATTTCCGGTCCAGAGCAATTCTTTTTGTTCGGCCGTCAGATCGGAGTAGGCCCGATGGATCGGAAAATCAAACTTCAGCGAATTCTTGATCAAAACCTGTAGCCACTCGCCCATTTTCTCACCCCGCCATGGTGCGATGGCACCATCGTACACCGAACGGCTCTTGTCGGGGATGACAAGGTCGGGATCTATACCGATGATCTTGCCATAGCCTTCACAGCGGCGGCAGGCCCCGTAGGGATTGTTAAAACTAAAAAAATTGGGGGATGGCTCCTCGAAAGTCATCCCGTCGAGCTCAAACTTGTGCGAGAAATGCTGTCTGTTGCCATGGACTTCGAGATACAGCTCGCCCTTACCTTCAAAAAATCCGGTCTGAACGGAGTCCGATAAGCGGTTGACCGTATCGTCATCCTGCTCGATGCGTACACGGTCCACGACGATCAGCACCTCGCCGTCCCGGATATCCTGATTGGCAATGGTCTTATCGTCGATCACACTTTCAATCTTTTGCATCTTGTCCTGATACACGACACGCACAAAACCTTTCTGCAGCAAAAGGGACAGTTCCTCTTTGAGTTTGCGGCCATGCGTGGGCACCAGTGGCGCAAGGATCGTGACGGATTCGCCGGGGCCAAGCTGCAGCGCATGATCGACGACGGAGCTCACGCTGTCTTTGGTCACTTCCCGTCCGGATATGGGGGATATGGTCTTGCCGATACGTGCATAGAGCAGCTTGAGGTAGTCATATATTTCGGTGGATGTACCGACGGTAGAACGTGGATTGCTGGTGATCACCCGCTGCTCGATGGCAATGGCCGGCGCGATGCCTTTGATATAATCCACCTCCGGCTTATTCATGCGTCCCATAAACTGCCGGGCATAGGAAGACAGGCTCTCCACATAACGCCGCTGTCCCTCTGCATAGAGCGTATCGAAAGCCAGCGATGATTTCCCTGAACCTGACATTCCGGTAATGACGACCAATTTGTTTTTGGGGATATCAACATCGATATTTTTTAAATTATTGACCCGCGCCCCTTTAATCTGAATATATTCTTTTGGAGTATGCTCCACCTGTTTACTCATAATAATCCTTATCTCACACAAAGTTACGCAATCTGTCTGACTATAAGTTGCCCTTTTTCATCTCGCTGACCGCGTAATCCACTGCCCGCGCCGTGAGCGCCATATAGGTCAGCGAGGGATTTTGTGTCCCTGTGGAGGTCATGCAGGCGCCGTCGGTAACAAATACGTGGCTGACCAGATGCATCTGGTTCCATCTGTTGAGCAGGGAGGTTCGGGGATCGTGTCCCATGCGTACTCCGCCCATCTCATGGATATCCAGTCCGGGATTTTGTCCGCTGTCGCTGGTCATGAGATTGCGAACCCCGGCCGCCTCCAGCATCTCCTGCCCCTGCACAAAAAAGTCGTCCCTGGATTTATAGTCATTCTGGTCATAGCCGACGGCTGTGATCAGCTGGGGCATGCCATAAGGATCTTTCTGATCTGGGCTCAGCCGTACATGATTGCTTTCCTTAGGGATGGTCTCGCCCTGCATCATCATGGATACAGTCCAGCCGCCGGGCTCACAAAGGCTATCCTTGTAGGCCGCTCCCACGCTGTCGCCCTGATAGGCTGTCCCGCGTGGGCGGCCGGCACTGAAAAACGAAGCATAGCCCCGCAGAAAATCTGTTTCCTGCCGCTGGACATTTCTAAAATTGGGTATGATCGGCTGTGTAGGCCGCCGTCCGTAGTAATAGCTGTCCGTATAGCCTTCGACCGTACCAGAAATCGCGCCCAGGTAATTGTGGAAAGCAACATATTTTCCCAACAGGCCACTATCGTTGCCCAGGCCGTTGGGAAAACGGGCGGATGTGGAATTGAGCAGGATCAGGTTGGTGGCCAGCGCGGAGGCATTGACGAAAATGATTCGCGCAAAGTACGCTTTAGTCTCCTTGGTTTCTGTATCGATGATGCGCACACCCACGGCTTTTTGCCGTTTGTCGTCGTAAATGATGGACTCGACCAGTGACTGGGGCCGCAGGGTCAGCCTGCCGGTCTTTGCTGCCCATGGGAGCGTCGAAGCATTGGAGCTAAAATAGCCACCGAAGGGACAGCCGCGCTGGCAAAGGCTACGTGCCTGACACTGGCTGCGTCCCTGGTCGACATGAATCTGCCGCGGCGCCGTCAAATGGGCACATCGGCCCTGGATCACAGGACGGTCTTTGTAACGCGCCATGATGCGCTGCTGTATGACTTTCTCCACCACATTCATTTCCCAGGCCGGCAGAAAATCGCCGTCGGGCATAGCGTCTATGCCGTCTTTATTGCCGGATATGCCTGCGAAGTGCTCCACATAGCTGTACCACGGTGCAATATCCGCATAGCGGATCGGCCAGTCCACGGCAAATCCGTCCCGGGCGGGACCTTCAAAATCATACTTCGACCAGCGCTGGGTCTGCCGAGCCCAGAGCAGCGACTTGCCGCCCACCTGATTGGCACGGATCCAGTCAAAAGGTTTTTCCTGAATATAAGGCTGCTCAGCGTCCGGCAGAAAGAAATGCCGGGCATCCTCGCGGAAGGCATAGCAGCGGGAAGCTACGGGATTCTGCTCCCGGATCTCACGGCTCAACTGTCCACCATGCTGAAATTCCCAGGGATCGTAGTAAGCGGTCGGATAATCCTGAATGTGCCGGACATCCCGACCCCGGTCCAATACCAGTGTCTTCAGACCTTTCTCACAGCATTCTTTGGCAGCCCAACCGCCGGATATACCGGAGCCGATCACGATGGCATCAAAATGATTTTCTGTTTTTATCATACTATTTAGGTTCCGTTTGGGCCTGTAATATACTGCTAATTATACGGTTTCGAAAAGCAGGGGTTCTAATTTTTATGATTTTGTTACAAACCATCGCAGGCCGCTGCCTTGCCGGATCACGTGCGTTAGCCAAATCCAAGATCACTCCATTTTAATTGCACAAGCAATTATTTTAAAATTTAATAGATTTTCGATTAATCCTTTTGCCTATAGCCAAGTCTTAAAAATATAATTTCACGGAGTGTGTAGCAGCATAAACAAATCGTGCGTTTATATAAATAAAAATTGGTTATGAGAGAACATGTATTCAAAATGATGTTTATGATGTTAATCGCATTGATTGCATCGACAACGGTAAGCAAGGCGCAAATGGTAATCGACAAAATAGATCTGAGCATTTTCCCAGCTCCTGAAAAGGGCTATAAGAAAATGGTGATCGAGGTCCCCTATTCCGAAAACGACAAAAACAAAAAAATTGAATTCGCTGTCGGCAAATGGATGGAAGTCGATGGTTGCAACGCCTTTCATCTGTCTGGATCGCTCGAAAAGAAAGATCTGCAGGGATGGGGCTACGACTACTACGTCTTTAAGACAGACGGTCAAGTCGCCGGCACCATGATGGCCTGCCCTGACAAGGCAAAGCGTAACCTCTTTGTCAGTGCACAGCCCGAAACCGTGCGTTACAATGGCCGTATGCCGATCGTAATTTACGTACCGGAGGGTTACGAAGCACAGTTTAAGATTTACAGCACCGACGGAGACACTTATCGTGCTGCCGAAGTACGTTCAAAGAAATAAAGGACAGATATCTGAAGCCCGACGTTCCCTGCGATCGAATTACGACAGAAATACGAAACAGCAAACGATCGTCATGGTATCAGGACCCACAAGGGTCAGGCCGTCCCCCGGAAGGGCAAATAAAAAAGCCATCGAACGCAAGTCCGATGGCTTTTTTATGATCGTATAAGCTATCTTACTGGAATTTTTTAGCGTTTTGTTTACGCTCGTTTTCTGTCAGATAGATTTTGCGCAGACGGATAGATTGTGGTGTTACCTCAATGTATTCATCCGCCTGGATATATTCCATACATTCTTCCAAAGAGAATTTAATTGCCGGTGCAATACGTACGTTGTCATCCGAACCGGAAGCACGCATGTTGGTCAGCTGTTTACCTTTGGTCACATTGATTGTCAAATCGTTGTCACGGATATGCTCGCCCAGGATCTGTCCTTCGTATACTTCCACGCCCGGATCAACGAAGAAACGGCCACGATCCTGCAATTTATCGATCGAATATGCTGTGGTCGAACCTGTGTCCAGGGAGATGAGTACACCTGCCAGACGGCCGGGAATCGTTCCTTTCCAAGGCTCATAGCCTTTTAGACGGTGTGCCATCACGGCTTCACCGGCAGTCGCTGTCAATACGTTGTTACGCAATCCGATGATACCGCGTGAAGGAATGGAGAATTCCAGATGCTGCATATCACCTCTTGCTTCCATGATCAATAATTCCCCTTTACGTTGAGTAACCAGCTCAATTACTTTACCGGATACGTCTGAAGGAACGTCAACGACCAGTTCTTCGATCGGCTCACATTTCTGACCATCGATCTCTTTGATGATCACCTGTGGCTGGCCGACCTGCAGCTCATACCCTTCACGGCGCATGGTCTCGATCAATACTGACAAATGGAGGATACCACGGCCATAGACCAACCAAGCATCCGGAGATTCTGTTGGGACTACACGTAGCGCCAGGTTTTTCTCCAATTCCTTTTGCAAACGGTCGTAAATATTACGTGAAGTCACCAATTTACCTTCCTTACCAAAGAATGGCGAGTTGTTGATGGTAAATAGCATGTTCATCGTAGGCTCATCGATAGCGATAACCTCCAGCTGCTCTGGATTTTCAAAATCTGCAATCGTATCACCGATATCAAAACCTTCGATACCCACGACGGCGCAGATATCGCCGGCATGTACTTCCGGTACTTTGATGCGGCCCAGGCCTTCGAATACCTGAAGTTCTTTGACACGGGATTTTACAACTTTTCCGTCCCGTTTTACCAGGGATACGGGCTGGTTTTCTTTGATGGTACCCCGGGCAACACGGCCGATCGCGATACGGCCCACGAAAGTTGAATAATCCAGCGAGGTGACCTGCATCTGCAATGTACCTTCTGATACCTTAGGCGCAGGGATGTATTTGATGATCGCTTCCAATAGGTCTGTAAAGTCCTCGGTGCGGTTTTTCCAGTCTGTGGACATCCAGCCTTGTTTTGACGATCCGTATAACACGGGAAAGTCCAGCTGCTCTTCGGTCGCGCCCAGGTTGAAGAAGAGGTCAAATACGTTTTCGTAAACCTCATCCGGACGACAGTTTTCCTTATCGACTTTATTGACAACAACGATAGGCTTGATACCCAGTCCCAGTGCTTTACCGGTAACGAAACGTGTCTGCGGCATAGGGCCTTCAAATGCATCCACCAATAGGACAACCCCATCGGCCATCTTCAATACCCGCTCTACCTCACCACCGAAATCGGCGTGACCAGGGGTATCAATGATATTGATTTTAACACCTTTATATGTTACTGATACGTTCTTAGATACAATAGTGATCCCGCGCTCACGCTCTAAATCATTATTGTCTAGGATTAATTCACCAGCATTTTCATTTTCTCTGAATTGATTGGTAAAGTATAAAATTTTGTCTACAAGCGTAGTTTTACCGTGGTCGACGTGAGCGATGATCGCAATGTTTCTAATGTTTTGCATTGAGCAAGAATATTTTTATAAAATTTTAGGGTGCAAAGATAAACATTTTGCACCATAAAATTTATAACTATGTGTATTTTATTTGATTACACCCAATTCTTTACCGACTTTGGTAAATGCAGCAATGGCCTTATCCAGGTGCTCCAGCTCATGTCCAGCTGAGATCTGCACACGGATGCGGGCTTTGCCCTGAGGGACAACAGGATAGTAGAAACCAATGACATAGATGCCTTCGTCGAGCATTTTAGCGGCAAATTCCTGCGCCAGCTTGGCATCGTAAAGCATAACGGGTACGATCGGATGGAAGCCGGGCTTGATGTCAAATCCTGCAGCAGTCATTTTCTCCCGGAAGTACCTGGTATTGGATTCCAGCTTATCGCGCAAGGCAGTGGTTTCGCTCAGCATATCCAGGACGGCCACAGAAGCGCCCGCAATCGCCGGAGCCAGGGTGTTGGAAAACAGATAAGGGCGCGAGCGCTGACGCAAAAGGTCAATAATTTCTTTTTTGCCGGAAGTAAAACCGCCCGAAGCACCGCCCAAAGCTTTGCCCAGGGTACCCGTGATGATATCTACGCGGTCCATGACCCGGAAGAGTTCGTGCGTCCCACGTCCTGTCGGCCCGATGAAACCTGTACAGTGTGATTCGTCGATCATGACCAGGGCCTGATATTTATCGGCCAGGTCGCAGATCTGATCCAGCGGTGCCACCGATCCGTCCATGGAGAAAGCGCCGTCGGTGACGATAATCTTGTGCCGTGCGCCTGAAGCGGCCTGCAGCTGTGCTTCGAGATCCGCCATATCCGCATTTTTGTACCGGAAACGCTGTGCTTTACAAAGACGTACCCCGTCAATAATCGAGGCGTGGTTCAGTTCGTCCGAAATAATGGCATCTTCTGCACCAAACAGGGGCTCGAACACACCACCATTGGCATCAAATGCCGCTGCGTATAAAATCGTATCTTCTGTTCCTAAAAACTGCGAAATTTTTGATTCCAATTCCTTATGTACATCCTGCGTACCGCAGATAAAGCGTACCGAAGACATGCCGTAACCATGGGTATCGATCGCCTTTTTGGCGGCCTCAATCACTTTGGGATGTGAGGACAATCCCAGATAATTGTTTGCACAAAAATTGACGACCTCCTGGCCTGTGCTCACTTTGATATCGGCCCCCTGCGGAGTGACAATGATCCGCTCCTGTTTATACAATCCCGCTTCTTTGATTGCTTCCAATTCTTTCTGTAAAACTGGTTGTAATGTATTGTACATAATTTGAATTTATTTTTTATACAATATTACAGTTTTTCATCGGAATAAATTCCTACGGTCCTCCGCCGGAGCAGACTATTTACCGAGATTTCATCAGAAATCAACGTTTGGGTAACATGAAAACGTTTGCACAAGTTTTGCTTTGGTGGCCACATGCAGTGCCTGCGGTGCGCTTATGCCGCCTCTGGCCGGGTCTGCTGTGATGCTGCCGGCGCGCTATTCGTAGCGAAGAGCATCCACGGGATCCAATTTGGATGCTTTGGAGGCAGGGTAGTAGCCGGACAGCATGCCCACAAGTCCACAGACGGCGAAGCCCAGGATAATCGCGGTCCAGGGAATGATAAAGGATGTGCCCAGCTGCAGGGCGAGGATGTTGCCGATCAAGATACCGATGAAGATACCCGCAAATCCGCCGATCATGCAGATGACGATGGCTTCCATCAGGAATTGCTTGCGTATGACGCTGGGGGTGGCCCCGATTGCTTTACGGATACCGATCTCCCGGGTACGCTCGGTGACGGATACGAGCATGATGTTCATCAGTCCAATGGATGCGCCGACCAGCGTGATGAAGGCAATCACGACGGCGCCCAGCGTCACCATGGCCATGTTCTGCATCAGCATCTGTGCCACGGCATCTGATTTGGTGATCTCAAAATCGTTGGTCTGCCGCGAAGAGAGCCCACGGATATTGCGGAATACAATCGTCGCCTCGCCTATGGCGGCTTCCAGCCGCATCGGGTCATTGGATGACACGGTAATCACGTAAGAGGGTTCTGCTCCCTGCATTACAGCCCTGGCCTTGACCAAGGGTATAAAACAGGCTCTATCGCCACCCATACCGGCAGAGGAGCCCTTGCTTTTGAGTACACCGATGACCTGGTAACGGATGTTGTTGACGGTGATAAACTGGCCTTCGGGATTGATGATCTCGCCGAAAAGCATTTTGCTGACTTCGCTGCCAATGATGATTACGGAACTACCGGTCTCGACCTCGCGGGCCGAAAAATTGCGGCCTTGACTGATGAGGTAGCCAGACGTCTGAAGATAATTATCATCAGTGCCGATCAGCCCGATATTGGGATTGGTCTTCTGGGACTGAAATTTTGCGGTGGAGTTCCAGCTGACATTGGCGCTGATGGAGGTCGTCGCATTGAAGTGAAAGTTCTGTTTGAACCGGGCGGCCTGCGCATAAGTGATATTGGCAAACACCTTTGAACGGGTACCGCCTGTGCCGATCTGCACGTTGAGTCCCCGGTTGCGGATATTGAAGGAGTTGGAACCCATCGACGAAAAGGAGTCGGTCAGGGAGTTTTTCATGGCGTCAATGGATGTCAGTACGCCGATCAGGGCCATCATGCCTATGGCGATAATCAATGCTGTCAGGAATGTCCGCAACTTGTTGCCCACAATAGACTGCAGCGCAAGCTTGACGTTTTCGACATAAGACATTTTTACGGCCATAAGGAGATTGTTATAATTTGCAGATGAAAATACTGTTATTCCGGCACAAAAACAAAAGGCAATTCATTTCGGTGAAACAAATTGCTTTTTTGGACTTTTCGGGCCGACCGCTACTGTTCCAGCACACCAACCTCAGGCCCTCCGCGGCGCCGCCTGCTGCGGCTGGGATCAGGACAGACCGGTCCTGTCTCTTCTCGCCCCCAGATGTCTGTCCTTTCCTTGTGGTCAGCTGTCCGAATAGGCAGACCGGCTGCCGGTATGAATTACATGCTCTCCTGCTTGCCGGCAGTCCGCTAATGAATACGTTTCCAGGTTTCGGTACGGCCCAGCAGACTGACACCAACGTAGCCCCGGATATCGAGCTTGTCTCCTTTTAAGGTCATCTTACAGCTATAGGTCTTGCCGGTCTTGGGATCATAGATCTTGCCGTCCACATAGCTGTTGCCTTCTTTTTTAAAACCGGTCAGTATCTCCAGCCCCTGAATATGGCGGTCCTGAAGGGCTTTGTCGGGATTTTTGATATCTTTTTTGGGCTGGCCGGATTCGTTATTGGGAAACTTGAGCCAGTAAAGTTTTCCAAAGAACTTATCTCCTTTTTTATAAATCTCCACACGCCCCTCTCCGCTGGGGTTTTCCCATTTGCCGACCACCGGATCGGTCTGGGCGAATAAGGCTACTGCCGTCAGTAGCATGATCAACGATGCGATAATTTTCTTCATTGGACTATATTGTTAAGTTTATATTCTAAATTAAATATACAAAACATTTACTATGCTCGCATACTTTTAGTTCTGTTGTGCATTTTTTCCTCCCAGAACCTGCGGTGCTAACCGGCGATGTTGATGGGCGTGTGGGGGCAGCTAAGTTTGGCATCGCGTTTGTATGGCATTTATCATATTACTTACTTTATTCACTGTTTATTAATTAGCGCATATTATGAAATTTATTATTAGTCTTTTACTCACAGGAGTGGTTGTGGCGGTCGCCTGCTGGATCATTCCGGGAGCCCATGTCGCGGGCTTTGGCTGGGCCATTGTAACTGGACTGGTCATCGGATTTGTCAATGCCACTGTGGGCTCTATTCTGCGGCTGTTTACCTTCCCCTTAAACTGGCTGACGCTGGGTCTGGTATCTTTTATTATCACGGTTCTGATGGTTCTGCTCTCGGACTCGCTGCTGGGAAATAAGTTTGACGTCAGCGGCTTCTGGACCGCGGCTTTATTTGCTATTGTGGTGGCAATACTGGAAATGATCGTAGGGAGCGTCACACGAGACAAAGACTAACGATATCTTACTGCACAAGAATAAAAAGCTGTATTCCTGACCGGAAAACAGCTTTTTTTTTGCCGCGGCGCCGTGCCTGCTCTACCACCGCCGTAACCCGCACCTGTGCCGGCAAGCTGCATAACTTGCATTCGCCGGTCTGTTGCGCCGGACAATCCTCTGCTCGTGTATCGCCAGCCGCAGGCAACATTTAATCGCACCGTCGCTCGCTATTCTGGCTAAAAATGGCTAAATTTAAATTATTTTACCAGACTTCCTTACAGATATGTGTGAACACCAACACGAACATGGCCATACCGAAAAAGAGATCCCCTGGTGGATCGCCCAGCGTAACCTGCTGACTGCCCTCTTGATCCTGCTTATCCTGCTGCTGCTTAAATATGCGTTTAAACTTACGCTTCCGCTGGGTGCCAGCTTGCTGCTGAACTCAGCAGCGTACCTGCTTGCAGGTTTTCCGGTTCTCCGGATGGCTTACCGCAAAGCCCGGCGCGGTGATTTCTTCAACGAATTCTTCCTGATGAGCACGGCCACCTTAGGGGCCTTCGCCATCCGCGAATTTGAGGAGGGCGTGGCGGTGATGGTGTTCTATCAGATCGGTGAATGGTTTCAGGATACAGCCGTGGACAACGCAAAGAAATCCATTAAGTCCCTGCTCGACATCCGTCCTGACCGGGTAACGGTACTGCGCGAGGGACAGCAGCAGGAAGTGGATCCAAGGACAGTTGCTATCGGGGAGACCATCCTGGTCAAGGCCGGCGAAAAGGTGGCGCTGGATGGGCACCTGCTCAATGAACGGGCGGCATTTAACACGGCCGCACTGACCGGTGAAAGCAAGCCCGACACCAAATATATGGATGAAGCGGTACTGGCAGGCATGATAAACCTCGAGACCGTGGCTGAAATAAAGGTCAGTAGCTCATTTCAGGACAGCAAACTGAGTAAAATACTGGAAATGGTGCAGGACGCCACAGCGCGTAAATCCAGGACACAATTGTTTATTTCCCGATTTGCCAAAGTGTATGTACCGGTGATTTTTGCGCTGGCTCTGCTGGTGCTCATCATTCCCTTTTTTGTCGTCAGCGACTACAGCTTCCGGGACTGGTTTTACCGCAGCTTGGTCTTTCTGGTGATCAGCTGCCCCTGTGCGCTGGTGGTTTCCATTCCCCTGGGCTATTTTGGAGGCATCGGCCTGGCCTCAAGAAACGGTATCTTGTTTAAAGGCGGCAACTTCCTCGATGCGATCACCGCTGTCGACACGGTGGTGATGGACAAGACAGGAACGCTGACGGAGGGAGTATTTGAGGTACGTGAGGTCCATGCCGCCGACGGACAGCAGCAGCGGCTATTGGATTATGCCAAAGCCATCGAAGCCAATTCCACCCACCCCATCGCGAAGGCCATCGTACGCTATTCCGACGACAGCAGCGATCTGATTGCTTCGGAAGTGGAGGAGATTGCGGGCCATGGCCTTAAAGCAAAGATAAACGGCCAGACAGTGCTTGCCGGCAACAGTAAGCTACTGGACAGATATCAGATCGCGTACCCGCAGGAGATCAGCCGGATGGTATACTCCATCGTGCTGGTCGCCATAGATCAGCAATATGCAGGGTATATCACGGTGGCGGACCGGAACAAACTGGAGGCGAAGGAGGTCATCAGCGCCATGCGTGCCCAGGGACTATATACTGTGATGCTTTCCGGTGACAAGGCAGCGGTGGTAGCAGAAACAGCAGGCGAACTGGGCGTCGATAAAGCCTATGGTGATCTGCTGCCCGAGGATAAGGTGCGGCATGTACAACAGCTGATCGACCAAGGAAAAAATGTAGCATTTGCCGGCGACGGTGTCAATGACGCCCCGGTAGTCGCCCTGGCCCAGGTGGGTATCGCCATGGGCGGACTTGGTGCCGATGCTACCATAGAAACGGCAGATGTGGTCATCCAGAATGATGAACCGCACAAGATTCTGGCGGCAATCAAAATTGGTAAAATAACCCGCAGCATCGTCTGGCAAAACGTCATCCTGGCCATGGGCGTCAAGATCATTGTCCTGCTGTTGGGCGCAGGTGGGGTCGCTACCCTTTGGGAAGCTGTCATCGCCGACGTTGGGGTCGCCCTACTGGCCATTTTGAATGCAATCCGCATCCAGCATAAGCATGTCTAAAAGAAGCTGCTGCCACACAGCGTGAAGCTAAGGCAATAAGCCAGCTGTCTCAACTAAATTGTTCGATATTTCAATCAAAATAATTAAATTTGTTTGTAATATCAGTTTATTGATAAAATGAGCAGAAAAAAACAAATAGTTTTCCCTAAGTATAACAAGCTTATGGAGCAGGTAGGTGAAAACATAAAACTGGCTAGGAAACGTCGTAAATTAACAACTATTCAGGTTGCGGAGCGGGCCGGCATTGCACGCTCGACATTATACCTTATAGAAAAAGGCGATACAAGTGTAACCTTCGGTGCTTATCTGAATGTACTTCGAGTCCTGGGTTTACAGCATGATGTATTGAAATTAGCTGCGGATGATGAATTGGGCAGAAAATTACAGGATCTGGAACTCTTGAGGTAAGCGATGGCAAAAAACAAGTTTGATATATTTGTATACGCCCACTGGAAGGGGATGCCTGACCCGAAACTTATGGGAATCCTTTGTGCTCACTATGGTAAGAGTAAAAAATCATTCAGTTTTGAGTATGATAAAATGTGGCTGAAATCAGATCATCTGCAGTTATTAGACCCCGACATCCATTTTTTTGCGGGCACACAATACGCTAACGATAGAGAAAACTTTGGGATTTTTTTAGATAGTATGCCAGATACCTGGGGACGGACATTAATGAAAAGACGTGCCGCTCAGATTGCGAAAGAACGAAAAGAAAGTGTCCCAATATTGTACGATATTGACTATCTACTAGGCGTATATGACGAATGCCGTATGGGAGCACTACGTTTTAAAACTAGTCCTGATGGCCCTTTTTTAGATGACAACACGGACAGACCTACTCCCCCTTGGTCCTCAATCCGTGAGTTGCAATACGCAGCAGATCGATTAGAAAACGACGACCAAAATGCAGATCTAAAAGAATGGCTAGCTGTTTTAATGGCTCCGGGTTCTTCATTAGGCGGAGCAAGGCCCAAAGCCAACATTCTAGATGAAAATGGTGAACTGTGGATTGCCAAATTTCCTTCTAAAAACGATACTTATAACAAAGGGGCCTGGGAATTCTTAGCTTATCAACTAGCAGTTCAGGCGGGGATTCATATGTCGTCAAGTAAAATAGAAAAGATAGCGGGCAACCACCACACGTTTCTCACCAAACGTTTCGATAGAGAAAAGAAAGATCGTATCCATTTCGCATCAGCGATGACAATGACAGGTAATAACGAAAGTACTGTACGCGACAGCCCTGCAAGTTACTTAGATATCGCCGAATTTATCCAGACCTATGGCGCCAATGTAGATGATAATCTCCAGCAGCTTTGGAGACGGATGGTCTTTAATATCGCTATATCCAATACAGATGATCATCTTCGAAATCACGGTTTTATCTTGACCGATGAAGGATGGGTATTATCTCCGGCTTATGACCTAAACCCCTCAGTTGAAAAGGATGGGTTATCATTAAACATCGATATGGACAATAACTCTTTAGATTTTGATCTGGCATACAATGTGGGTAAGTTTTTTAGACTCAATCAGAATCAAATGCACCGCATTCTCTCAGAAGTTTTGGAAAGTGTGCAGCAATGGGGAATTCTTGCCGAAAAAATTGGAATTTCGAGAGCAGAAAGAGAACTTATGAGCGCAGCATTTAGGATATCGCATTAAACGATATCAGATAACTTCCAAAATATGGGGTAGGCAACTCAGGCCTCCACAGACCCAACAAAGCAAATGGGAGCGGATCTCAAAGATGCCGCTCCCATCAGCGCCAAAGCGATGATGCAAGGCTCAATCCATTATCGATCTGATCGCGGGATTAATCACGCCATGCTTTGTAGGTGTTGATCAGGCCATTTGTGGATGAATCGTGGCTGCTGACAGGCTGGCCATCTTCCAATTCGGGAAGAATGTTGTTGGCGAGCTGCTTGCCGAGCTCGACCCCCCACTGGTCAAAGCTATAGATATTCCAGATCACCCCCTGCACAAATATCTTGTGCTCATAGCAGGCGATCAGCCGTCCCAATGTGCGCGGCGTCATTTTCTTCAATAAAAAGGAGTTGGTCGGTCGGTTGCCTTCAAATACTTTATAAGCTTTCAGTTCTTCGATTTCAGCAGCCGATTTTCCCGCTTTCTGCAGTTCGGCAACGACTTCCGCTTCGGTTTTGCCGTTCATCAGGGCTTCGGTCTGCGCAAAGAAGTTGGACAGCAAAAGCTGATGATGGTTGCCGATCGGGTTGAGGCTATTGGCGGGAGCGATAAAATCACAAGGGATCAGTTTGGTACCCTGATGGATCAGCTGGTAAAAAGCATGCTGTCCGTTGGTTCCGGGCTCACCCCAGATGATCGGACCTGTCTGATAGTCGACCTGCTCGCCATTGCGGTCAATATATTTGCCGTTGCTCTCCATATCCCCCTGCTGGAAGTAGGCGGCAAAGCGGTGCATATACTGGTCGTAAGGCAGGATCGCGTGGCTCTCGGCACCAAAGAAGTTATTGTACCATATGCCCAATAGCGCCAGAATGACGGGAATATTGGACTCGAATGCTGCTGTTTTAAAATGCTCGTCGGCATCATATGCACCAGCAAGGAGCTGCTCAAAATTATCGAAACCGATCGCCAGGCTAATGGAAAGGCCGATTGCAGACCACAGCGAATAACGTCCCCCTACCCAGTCCCAGAACGCAAACATATTCTGCGGATCTATGCCAAAGGCCTGTACCGCCTGGGTATTGGTACTCAATGCGGCGAAATGCCTGGCCACATCTTGCTGGCTGCCACCGCTCCGCAAAAACCAGTCTTTGGCGCTTTGTGCATTGGCCATGGTCTCCTGTGTGGTGAAGGTCTTGGAAGCAATCAGGAACAAAGTGCTTTCCGGATCCACTTTTTTAAGTGTTTCGGCGATATGCGTTCCGTCGACATTCGAAACAAAATGCACATTCAAGCGGGTTTTGTAAGCTTTCAATGCTTCTGTCACCATCACGGGGCCCAGATCCGAGCCACCGATACCAATGTTAACGACATCGGTAATCTGCTTGCCAGTATAACCTTTCCACTGGCCAGAAAGAATATTTTCGGTAAATGCTTTCATCTGCGCCAGCACTCTTCGAACCTCTGGCATAACGTCTTTTCCGTTTACCAGCACCGGCTGATCGGACTGGTTTCTCAAAGCCGTGTGTAATACCGGTCTATTTTCGGTCACATTGATTCGTTCGCCGGCAAACATGGCCGCAATGGCTTCGGACAACTGACATTCTTTAGCCAAATTGATCAATAGGGATAATGTCTCCGCATCGATGCGGTTTTTGGAATAATCCAGCAAAATATCGTCAAAACCTATGGAAAATTTGTCAAACCGTGCCGGATCCGCTGCAAAAAGCTCCCGCAGGCTTTTTGAGCTGATCGTCTTATAATGGTCTGCCAGCTGATGATAGGCTTGTGTTTTTGTAAAATTAATTTTTGGGAACATACTGTTTTTGATATTATTTGTTTTAAATCGTCAATAAGAACCTTGGGCATCGCCTCCCTACACAGGCAACAGCGGCACAGCAAGGTTTGTTCAGTTGATGCTACCAAAACTAACAAAAAAACGTCAAAAGTTTGTATCTGGTACAAAGCTGATCCTGCCAGCCCCGTCGTAGCCAACACAACAGGATAATAAAGTACCTTATCGGTAAGCTACAGCATCAGGCCGCATCTCCGCTCCTGATTTTTTAAATTAAATTTTATACATTCGCTGTATGACAAAAGAACAAATTCAAGACTTGAGGGATCGTGTTACTTCCCTGAGGAGGCATCTTTGACATTGATGTCCGCAAAGCAGAAATAGAAAGAGACCAGGCCATTACACTGGAGCCTAATTTTTGGGATGACTCCAAGGCTGCGGAAAAAATCCTTCTGGCCATCAAAAACCAGAAAATATGGACCGACCATTTTGATGAAGTCGCCGCTGCTGTGGAGGACACATCGGTGATGTATGAATTTTTTCAGTCGGGCGACGCTACCGAAAAGGAACTCGATGAGCAGTATCAGCTCGCACTGGAAAAGGTGGAGGAACTGGAGTTCAAAAATATGCTCAGTGCTGAGGAGGATCAGCTGGATGCCATCCTGCAGATCACGGCCGGTGCCGGCGGCACCGAGAGCTGTGACTGGGCAGCCATGCTAATGCGCATGTACATCATGTGGGGCGAGAAAAATGGCTACAAAGTCACCGAACAAGATTCGCAGGAAGGTGATGTGGCAGGTATCAAAAGCGTGACCTTACAGATATCCGGCGACTTTGCCTATGGCTACCTCAAGGGTGAAAATGGCGTACACCGCCTGGTGCGTATTTCGCCATTTGATTCCAACGCCAAAAGGCATACTTCATTTGCCTCTGTCTATGTGTACCCGCTGATCGATGACAATATTGAAATCGACGTCAAAGACTCGGAAATCGAATGGGACACGTTCCGTTCGGGCGGCGCCGGCGGGCAGAACGTCAACAAAGTCGAAACCGCGGTACGCCTGCATCACAAACCTACAGGCATCATCATCAAGAACCAGGAGTCCAGATCACAGCTGCAAAACAAGGAAAATGCCATGCGCCTGTTGAAATCGCAGCTCTACGAGATCGAAATGCGGAAACGTCAGGAAGCCACCGCAGCAATTGAGGGTAGCAAAAAGAAAATTGAATGGGGATCCCAGATCCGCAACTATGTGCTGCACCCGTACAAACTGATCAAAGACCTGCGTACCAATTACGAAACATCGAATACACAGGCCGTGCTCGACGGCGATCTGAACGATTTCCTTAAAAATTACCTGATGGAATTCGGCGGCTGAACGAGCTTCGATGAAAGATAAACATATCCCAGTACAGAGGCGCTCCAGACAAGGGGCGCCTTTTTTTATAGTCCCCCCGCCCTGCCCCTTTTCGTACACAGTCTGCTGTCAGCATCAGGCTTTTTTGTGTCACGAAAAAGTTTGAAACGTTAAAAAATCTTAAAAGTCGAGTCTGCCGCTAGTCTGTCGTTTTTAGTTACAAATCCGTGTAATTATCAGTAAACACTATTGATTATCAAACATTTACAAACAATTATATTGTATCAAGAACGTTACAATTAGCATGCTTCATCATTTTTTGGCACAAAATAAAGGCATGTGTTTTGCGTTTATGGAATCGTAATATTTTCATTACAAAAGCGGCATATCCTTGGCGGGATGAAATAAAAAGCCAGGGACTGTGCACAGCAACAAAAAGAGAATGTGTATCAAAAAATAGAACGGTTATGAATTACATGAAAGAAAACTCCATCGTATCGAAGCAGCTGACCACTCCTTGGCAGCCTGCTGTATACGACGTAAATGAAGAGCAGCAGCGATCTCAGGCAACAGCAAAGAAAGCCGAAGACAGCAATTTTGGATTAAAAGAATACGGAATTTTTGGCGCTACCTTTATCGTACTATTTGCATCCGTGTTTGGCATATACATGTTGCAGCCTGATTTTGATGCTTTGCGTTTCCAGCGTCTGGACAGTCTAGGTGGTACGCTCTTAATCGGGTTTGGTATATTCCTGGCAGTTGTGGCCATCAGCTTCCTGATATTTTTGGTAGTCCTGCACCGCAGGTACAAACCGATTGCTTCGGTTTCGGACGAGGAACTTCCGACCTGTACCATTATTGTGCCAGCTTATAATGAAGGACAGCTTGTTTATGATACGCTACACAGTCTTGCAGGCAGCGACTATCCTGAGGAAAAACTTCAGATCATCGCTATTGATGACGGTAGTAAGGACAATACTTTTGCCTGGATACAGCGTGCCAAAATGGAGTTGGGTGACCGGGTGGAAATATATCAGCAGCCCAAGAATATGGGCAAGCGCCATGCGTTATACCGTGGTTTCCACTTAGGTACTGGCGAGGTGTTCATCACCGTTGACAGTGACTCTGTGGTCAAGAAAGACACGATCCGTAATATGGCCAGCCCCTTTGTGACCAACAAAGAATGCGGTGCCGTGGCCGGTAATGTGCGCGTGCTAAACACGAAGAAAGCGATCATACCGCGCATGCTGAATGTCAGTTTCGTATTCAGTTTTGAATTTGTACGGTCGGCGCAGAGCATGCTCGGCACCGTGATGTGTACTCCCGGAGCGCTATCCGGTTACCGCAGGGAAGCGGTGATGAACTGTCTGGAAGACTGGATCAACCAAACCTTCATGGGTCAGCCCTCTGACATCGGTGAAGACCGCGCCATGACCAACATGATCTTGAAACAAGGTTACCATGTGCTGTTTCAGTCGAATGCTTATGTCTACACCGATACCCCGGTACGTTACCGCAATTTATATAAAATGTTTATCCGCTGGGAACGAAGCAACGTGCGTGAAAATATCATGATGAGCCAGTTTGCATTCAAAAACTTCCGGAAAGGACCTAAATGGGGTGCTCGCATCCTACTGATCATGCAATGGAAAAAGGTATTGCTTTCTTACCCTTTGATGCTATTGATGCTCTGGACAGTATTTCACTATCCGCTGATGTTCTTGAGCTCTACGCTCGTGGGGATCTTAATCTTCTCGAGTATACAGGCATATTTCTTCGCATCCAAAAACTCAGACGCCAAAGAGGCTTTCTGGGCGTACAGCTACAGCATTTTCTACGCTTTTAGCTTATTTTGGATTACACCTTATGCAATTGCAACAGCAGGACGACGGGGCTGGTTGACAAGAGGCTAATTTCAACGTAAAGAATGTATCTTTACCTTAAATAAATGTATGAAAGATTTTCAGATTAAAAAAATTGCCATCATTGGACAAGGATATGTGGGACTGCCGCTGGCCCTGGCGTTCGCTGATTTCTTTCCGGTGATTGGCTTCGATATCAACGAAACACGTATTCATGAACTTAAATCCGGTATTGACCGGACATTGGAGACCGATGCCGACGAACTCATGCGGGCGCGGAATCTGTATACGGCATCCGGCAGTAGCAAAGGTTATGATGCAACTTCAAGGATTGAGGACATCGCCGACGCCAACGTCTATATCGTAACCGTGCCGACGCCTATTGACCGGTATAATTCACCGGATCTATCGCCGCTGCTATCGGCATCGAAGATGATTGGCGGACTGCTCAAGGCCGGCGATTTGGTGATCTATGAGTCTACCGTGTATCCGGGATGTACCGAGGAGGAATGTGTGCCTGTCCTGGAAAAATGCTCGGGATTAACGTTTAATCATGATTTTTTTGTCGGTTATTCTCCGGAGCGTATTAATCCCGGCGACAAGGTCAATTCACTTCAGAAGGTCATGAAAGTGACTTCGGGCAGCACGCCTGAAGCAGGAATTGCGGTGGATGCGTTATACAGGACTATCATTGAAGCAGGCACCCACCTGGCTCCTTCCATAAAAGTTGCCGAGGCCGCGAAGGTCATTGAAAATGCACAGCGCGATGTCAATATTTCTTTCATGAATGAACTGGCGCTGATCTTTGACCGCATTGGCATAGATACCCAGGACGTCCTTGACGCTGCCGGCACAAAATATAATTTTCTGCGTTTCAAGCCGGGATTAGTGGGCGGCCACTGTATTTCGGTAGACCCATATTATCTCGCGCAAAAGGCAACGCAGCTGGGATATCACCCGCATGTGATTCTATCCGGCAGGGAGGTGAACGACCATATTGCTTCATTCATCGCCTCCAAAGTGGTCAAACTTATGATCCAGAAAAATATAAAATTTGAAGGCGCCAGAGCACTTGTGCTGGGCATCACGTTCAAAGAAAACTGTCCTGACATCCGCAATAGTAAAGTGATCGACATGATTCAGGACCTCAAAGAATTTGGCCTCCATGTAGATGTTTATGATCCCTGGGTAAATCCGGAAGAACTGAAGAAACATGCCGGCATCAGCCTGCTGGAGGCACTGCCGGAATCGGATTGCTATGACAGCATTATCTTGGCAGTGGGACACCGCGAGTTCGTACAGCTCGACCTCAAAAACCTGAAAAACGACCCTACCGTCGTCTTTGATATCAAAGGCATCCTGGACCGAAACCTGGTCGATGCCCGGCTATAACATAGACAGCCGAATTCTTAAACCGTGACAGACACATTCGGAATCGTAAGCTATTCTCTGGAGAAAAGCTTACGATTTTTTTTATCATTAAACAGAGGTTTCAAACGGATATTCGCAAATAATAAAAACAGGCGATCGGATTGTAAATCGCCGAACCAATAGCCTGTCTGGGAGCTATATTTGAGAGAAAATATACGCTATGTTTAAAAAATATAAGTTTAGTAAAAACCCTTTACACTACATCTATGCCCTTATATGGCTGGGCCTTTTTGTTTATTTCGCTATATACATGCTTTCTGGTAAAATGTTTCAGCCTGAAAATGGAAAAATTCACATCGTAGCCATACTCATTGGCTGGGTAGTGGAGTACCTGGGACTTGTGCTGACCGGTATTCTTATCGTACTCATTGGTGTATACGTATCGTTGCGCACGATGCTGGTAAAAAAAGAAGCTGAAGGCCATTAAATTCTCAGTTATGAAATATTATCTCATCATTTTGCTCAATATCGTGTTATATGCTACCACATCGCCCCAACTCAAGGTTTATAACCCGGGCGCTGAGCAAGGCCCAAAGCAGTTCACTGGACAGTTTGGAGACACATTGAAAGTAGATCTTAAAACGATACATTTGGATCCGGAGAGTATTTTCAACATGCCGTCTGATAGCGGGGAATCATCTCCACCGTACTAATGCAGATCCTTGGAGGATATCAGCCCGCGGATAAGAGCGCTCGAGTAAACGATAACGAGCGGGGACCGAGAGTGTAAAATGAACTGTGTCAAGATTAAGAAATAAGTATTAATTTAGACATAGTATTATGGACATCAGAGAAACAGAGTTAGACTTTGAATCAATGAAAGAGAAAGCGCTGCGCCAGCTGCGCAGCGGAGAATCACTCTACGGGAAAGACGGGGCATTCGCTCCGCTATTAAAGAAGTTTTTGGAAGGTGCACTCGAGGCCGAGATGGATGCCCATCTAGATGAGCCTGAGCGCATGCGAGGCAACCGCCGCAACGGCAAACAGCACAAGCGCCTTCGTACCTCGGACGGTACGATCGAGCTGAGCACACCGAGAGACCGGCATTCAAGCTACGATCCGCAGCTTGTCAAGAAGCGGGAGACGATCCTAGCGGACAGCCTGGAGAAGAAGATACTGGGGATGTACGGCCTTGGGATGAGCTTCCGTGACATCAGCGAGCATATCAAGGAGATGTACGACACGGAGATCAGCCACAGTACATTGTCGGCCATTACGGACCGTATCATACCGGAGGTCAAAGAATGGCAGTCGCGGAGCATGGACCGTCTTTACACGATCGTGTGGATGGATGCGATGCACTATAAGGTGAAGCAGGACCACCGGGTTGTTTCCCGTGCGGTATACAATGTACTGGGCATCGACCGCCACGGCCACAAGGAGCTTCTGGGGATGTATGTGCCAGAGAGCGAGGGGGCCAACTTTTGGATGGGCGTACTGACAGACCTTCAGAACCGCGGCGTTGAGGATATCCTGATCGCCTGTATCGATAACCTCAACGGGTTCGCCGAGGCCATTCAGGCGGTGTTTCCCAAGACGGAGGTTCAGACCTGTGTGGTGCACCAGATCCGCAATAGTCTGAAATACGTCGCCAGCAAAGATCAGAAAGAATTCATGAAAGATCTTAAACCGGTCTATCAAGCAGATACCTTGGAACAGGCCGAACTGCGCATGGATGAACTGGAGGCCAAGTGGGGCAAAAAATATACCGTGGTCATCGATTCCTGGCGGCGTAACTGGGAAAAACTGACGGCGTATTTCCGGTATGACAAGGCCATCCGAAGACTGATCTATACCACCAATACGATCGAGGGCTTCCACCGTCAGGTCCGCAAGGTGACCAAGACAAAAGGGGCTTTTACTTCGGATATGGCGCTGCTGAAACTGATCTATCTGGCGCACCGGAACATCAAAAAGAAATGGACGATGCCTTTGGCGAACTGGGCGGTAACGGCACAAAAACTGGCGATTTGGTTTCCCGGGAGAATGGTGCTAGATTTGCGGTAAGCGCAAGGGGTGATTTCCAGCCCCGCAGGGCTGGAAATCACCCCTTGACACAGTTCATTTTACAGACCCATTTATTTTGAAATATTCTAAATTACAGCGTCTTATAAAAGAGAGCAGACTTTTTTATTAACTTTGTTAAGTGAAAAAAATGTTTTCAATATTATTATTGTCTGTGTATTTAATTTCGACAACTGAATTAGGTCAGTTATTGAAGTTTCCTATACTTATAGAGCATTATTTCGATCACAAAGAAAAAAATCCAGAGGTTACTGTTTTGCAATTTTTGGAAGTTCATTACGCCGGGAACCATCTAGAAAACCATCCACACGATGACGATTATGAACAAGACAAACAATTACCGTTTATCGTACATATCGATGTTTTGAATATCAGTTTTGTACTTGCCTCCCCTTTTAGTATTGATATAGAAACCAAAAAACTTGTAGGCAAAGAACCCAAAACCTTGCCTTTGGACGATACATTTTCTGATAACAATTACCTTTCTGCCATCTGGCAACCTCCGAAATTCTGTTAATCTTTTTTGATGTCCACGATGAATCCTTTCATCGTGCATTTGCTGTTTGATAATACTTTCATTCGGGCAGTCTGTGTATTTTGTGTCCGCCTGTAGGATTGATTATGTATTGGAAACGTCAAATCTCTTTATTTATCATTTACGATTAACAGAATAAATTATGCTTACAAAAATCATTGAGTTTTCTGTAAAGAACAAACTCATTATAGCATTATTGGTTCTTGGTTTAATCGGCATTGGCTCTTATCAGGTAAGCAAATTACCGATTGATGCTGTGCCGGACATTACCAATAATCAGGTGCAGGTTATTACAATCGCTCCGTCTTTTGGGGCAACCGATATCGAACGTCTGGTTACTTTCCCAATTGAACAGGCGAACTCCAATATTTCCGGACTCAAAGAAATCCGCAGTTTCTCCCGTTTCGGATTGTCCTTGGTTACCATTGTTTTTGATGATGGTATTGATGTGTATTGGGCAAGACAACAAGTGGCAGAGCGGCTGCAACAGGTTCAGAATGAAATTCCGCAAGGTATCGGAACACCGCAATTAGGGCCGATTTCTACCGGTTTGGGCGAAATCTATCAATATGTCGTTCGTCCTAAAAAAGGTTTTGAACAAAAATACGACGTTACGGAACTCCGTACCATTCAGGATTGGATTGTGCGTCGACAGCTACTTCAGGTTAAAGGCGTAGCGGAAGTCAGCAGTTTTGGCGGTAAATTGAAGCAATACGAGATTGCCGTGAATCCCAACCGACTCAATGCTTATGGCATTACCATCAATGATGTTTTTGATGCACTGAATGCCAATAATCAGAACACCGGCGGTGCTTATATCGAAAAAGGGCCAACTGTTCTCTACATCCGGAGCGAAGGTTTGGTGGGCAATATTGAGGATATTCAAAACATTTCCATTACAAACAAAAATAATGATGTACCATTGTTTATCCGCGATGTAGCCGATGTAAAAATTGGCTATGCCACCCGTTACGGAGCGATGACCTATAACGATCAGGGCGAAGTTTCCGGTGCGGTGGTAATGATGCTGAAAGGTGCCAACAGCAGTCAGGTCATCAAAGATGTAAAAGCCAAAGTGGCTCAAATCCAGAAAACCCTGCCCGAAGGCGTGGTGATAGAACCCTTTCTTGACCGTACCAAAATGGTGAATAACGCCATCAGCACGGTTGAGAGAAACCTTCTGGAAGGTGCTTTAATCGTGGTATTTGTCCTCGTTTTATTTCTCGGAAATTTCAGAGCCGGCTTACTCGTGGCTTCGGTGATTCCACTGGCAATGCTTTTTGCCATTTGTATGATGAACCTTTTCGGGGTGAGCGGCAATCTGATGAGTTTGGGTGCACTGGATTTTGGATTAATCATCGACGGAGCGGTCATTATTGTAGAAGCCGTCCTGCATCAGTTATCCCTCAATCCTAAGTTCAAGAGCCTGCTGAAAATTCCGTCCAATGATATGGATAGTGTAGTTACAGAATCTGCCGGAAGAATGATGAACAGTGCAGTTTTCGGACAAATTATCATCTTCATTGTGTACATTCCGATCCTAACATTGCAAGGGATTGAAGGGAAAATGTTCCGCCCGATGGCAGAAACGGTGGCGTTTGCATTATTAGGTGCATTTCTGCTTTCCCTAACCTACATTCCGATGATGAGTTCGGTTTTGTTGAAGAAAAGAAGTTTAAAACCTTCGTGGTCGGACAGGGTAATGAAGAAAGTAGAAGCGCTTTATTTGAAAACCTTGCTGAAAGTTTTACGCATTCCGAAAACCATTTTTACCATAATCGGGATATTGTTCATCACGGCAATAATTCTGCTAAGCAGAATGGGCGGCGAATTTATTCCGTCTTTGGAAGAAGGTGATTTTGCGGTGGATACCCGCGTTTTACCGGGCAGCAACCTTACCACCACGATTGAAAGTACGCAAAAAGCAGCCCATATCTTAAAAACCCGTTTCCCCGAAGTGGAAAAAGTGGTCACCAAGATAGGAAGTGGAGAAGTGCCTACCGATCCGATGCCAATGGATGCTTCGGATATGATGGTCATTCTGAAAGACAAAAAAGAATGGACTTCCGCCAAAACGTTTCCCGAATTATCAGAAAAAATGAGCAAAGCACTGGAAGATGTGCCCGGTATTACAGTTGGTTTTCAGTATCCGGTAGCGATGCGTTTTAATGAACTGATGACTGGTGCAAGACAGGATGTGGTCATCAAAATCTTTGGCGATAATCTGGATTCTTTGGTGCAAAATGCCAACCAACTCGGTAAAATCATTGAAACGGTAAAAGGTACACAAAACCTTTATATAGAACCGGTTTCCGGGCTTCCGCAGGTGGTGGTAAAATACAATCGTCACGTGATTGCTCAGTATCATCTTTCTGTTGCAGGTGTCAATCGGGTGATTAATACCGCTTTTGCCGGACAGAGTACAGGTTTGGTTTTTGAAGGCGAAAAACGCTTTGATATGGTAGTACGCCTGAATGCCAGTGACCGAAAAAACATCAATGATATTCAAAATCTATTGGTTCCAACACCTGCAGGCAATCAGATCCCGCTCAATCAGCTGGCAACCGTAGATGTGGTGGAAGGTCCCAATCAAATTCAACGTGAAAATGCACAACGCCGTATTGTCGTCGGCTTCAACATCAAAGACCGTGATGTGCAAAGCATTGTGGAAGAATTGCAGGGTAAAGTGGACAAACAGATTAAACTTCCGGCCGGCTATTCTATTACGTATGGCGGTTCTTTTGAAAATCTGAACAACGCCAAACAACGGTTGATGATTGCCGTTCCGCTGGCATTGGCATTGATATTTGTCCTGTTGTTTATGGCGTTCAGGTCGATTAAAGAAAGTCTTCTGATTTACACCGCCATTCCGTTGTCGGTCATCGGAGGTGTATTTATGTTGAATTTACGCGGAATGCCTTTCAGCATCAGTGCTGCCGTTGGTTTTATCGCTCTTTTTGGCGTAGCGGTTTTGAACGGTATTGTATTGATTTCAGAATTTAACCGACTGCATAAAAACGGCATTAGAAATATCGTCAGAATTGTGATTGATGGCGGCGAAAGCCGATTGCGTCCGGTGTTGATGACCGCAGCCGTTGCCTCCCTCGGCTTTATCCCGATGGCAATAAGCACAGGTGCTGGAGCAGAAGTGCAGCGACCTTTGGCGACCGTGGTAATTGGCGGACTGATATTGGCCACTTTGCTCACCCTTTTTGTCCTACCGCTTTTATATGTCAATATCGAAAATGGATTTAAAATGAAAAAACCAAAATCTAAACATGTCGCCTCTGTTCTGTTGATTTTTATGCTGTTTTCAGGAATAAAAATGAAGGCACAAACCATAATTTCTTTAGATGAAGCCGTGCAAACAGCGTTACAAAACAATCGCAACCTGAAAAATGAAAAACTGCGTTCGGATTATGCCAAAGCATTGATTAAAACTTCTAATGCCGATATTCCGCAAACCGCAGTTACAGCAGATTACGGACAAATAAATAGTGCATACAACGATATGAAATTCGGGATTTCACAGAGCATCGCTTTTCCGACTGTGTATCAGAAACAGAAAAATTTGCATTCCGAAGAATGGAAAAAAAGCCAGTTGAATATTTCGCTTAAAGAATTTGAACTGAAAAAAGCCGTCAGCCAAAGTTATTTCCAGATGGTGTATTGGAAAGATAAGGAAAAATTGCTGAATGAAACGTTGCAACTGTACACCCAATTTTTAGACAAAGCCAGTTTGCGTTTAAAAGCAGGAGAAAGCAATATTCTGGAAAAAACAACGGCTTCCAACCAAAAATCGGCGATTGAGATTCAGTTGAAACAAGTGCAGCAGGAAATAAAAACCTTGCAGTTGCAGTTCAGTTGGTTGCTTAATTCCGAAACGGAATATCTTCCTTTGGAAAATTCCAGACCGGTTCTTTTGCTTCAGGAAAATGCTTCGCATCCCTTGTTACATGTATTGGAACAGCAAAAAACGGTTGCCGGCAAACAAACCGAAGTGGAAAAATCCAGACTTCTTCCGGGTTTGCAAATCGGTTATAATCTCAATTCGTTCAAAGGTATGGGACCTGATGATAAACTGTATTCTGCTACACCACAGTTTCATTCGGTGATGGTAGGTGTTGGCATTCCAATATTTTCAGGCGGACAAAAGGCAAGAATTCACGCTTCTAAAGTGGCGGAAAGCATTGCGGAAAACGATTGGCATAATACGGAATTTGCATTAGAGAAAAAACAGCAACAGCTCAAGCAAATGTATCAAACGAATCTCGAAATCATCAACCGTTACGAAACTGATGAACTGAAAAATGCAGACATCATTACCAAAACAGCACAGCAACAATTCATTAACGGAGAAATCAATTATCTGGAATTTGTAATGCTCGTCAATCAGGCAGTTTTGCTCAAAAGCAATTATGCAGATGCCCTATTGAAACTAAACGAAAGCGTGGTTGAACTGAATTATATCACGCTTCAGTAGTTGATGAACAGGATATTTTAAACAGTAAACAGAATTTTTCAAATCAATATATAATTAGACAAGAAAATGAAAATATTAAAATTATACGGTTCTTATTTTTTGGTCTTGATAGTACTGCTTTCCGCAGTTCAATGTCAACAAAAACAAGAAACCACCGCCACCAAAACTGCAAATCCGAAAGACGAAAACACGGTTATTTTCACCGATGCACAGTTACACAATACCCCCATTGAAACCGCGGAACTGTCGATGCAGCATATTTCCACCGTATTGAAACTCAACGGTAAAATTGATGTACCACCGCAAAATCTGGTTTCCGTAAGTACACCGCTGGGCGGCTATCTGAAAAGCACCCGCCTTTTGCCAGGGATGAAAGTAGTTAAAGGTCAGGTAATTGCCGTTATTGAAAATCCGCAGTTTGTACAGTTGCAGCAGGATTATCTGATGGCAAAATCCAAATACCACTTTGCCCAACTGGATTATAACCGACAAACTAAGCTCAACCAAAGCCAGGCAAGTAGTGATAAAGTGATGCAGCAGGCACAATCCATTATGAGCGATCAGCAAATTCTGATGAATTCCATTGCCCAGCAACTGAAGTTGGTCAACATAAATCCGGCTAAGATATCTGCCGGAAATATTCAGCAGAGCGTACCTGTCTATAGTACCATCAACGGTTTTGTGAGCAAGGTGAATGTGAATGTAGGCAAATATGTAACGTCTTCGGATGTGCTGTTTGAACTCATCAATCCTTCTGATATTCACCTCAATTTAAAAGTGTATGAAAAGGATTTGGAAATGCTGAAAACCGGGCAACAGATTGTGGCTTATACCAATGTAGATCCTTCAAAAAAATATGCCGGTGAAATTTTGCTGACGAGTAAAGACGTGGACGGAAGCGGCATGGCTGAGGTTCATTGTCATTTTGAAAAATACGATCCTGCACTCATTCCCGGAATGTATATGAATGCAGAAGTGAAAACAGAAAATTCTTTTGCCAATGCTATTCCGGAAGAAAGCGTGGTGGATTTTGAAGGGAAAAGTTATGTCTTTACAGAAACCGGGAAACAGACCTGGAAGATGGTCCCGGTCACATTGGGAATTTCCGAAAATGGCTTTGTTGAAATCCTCAACTTTGCTGATTTTCAAGGTAAGAAAATCGTGGTCAAAAACGCCTATACCTTATTGATGAAGTTGAAAAATACCAGTGAAGATGAAGAATAACAGTCAGATAAAATCTGATATAAAAATTTAAAATAATGAGAAATTCAACAAAAATATTTACCCCGCTTCATCGTGGTTTACACTGGGGCACAGCTCTACTAATGACGGTTTTGTTTATCACCGGATTTCTTCGGATCAACTGGATGGGTAAAAAAGCCATTCTGGGAGCTATTGAAAAAAATATGCAAGGCATTGATTTAACCAATGAACAAACCATCGGAACAGTAAAAAGCATTCTGGCCCCTATGTGGCAATGGCACGAATATGCAGCGTATGTTTTCTTTGTAATCATTGCGGTTCGCATCATTTATATGTTGGTAAAGGGCATTCGTTTTCCAAATCCTTTTTCGGCAAATACATCAGCAAAAGAAAAATTTCAGGGATTTATTTATCTGCTATTTTACTTGTTTGTGATTGTTTCATCCATCACCGGAGCCTACCTGAAATGGTGGAATGGAGACCTGAAAGATACAATGGAAACCATTCATAAATGGGCAATTTACTGGTTTCCGATTTTTATTATTTTGCATTTTGGCGGGATTTGGCTGGCAGAAAAAACAGCTCAAAAGGGAATTGCTTCCAAAATGATTGGCGGAGATGATTAATAAATTTAAGAATGAGACATTTATTATTGATACTCATATTGTGCGTTTATCAATTGGGAATAGCACAAACGGATAGTTTGGTAACAGGTCAAAAGATGCATCAATCATTTGACCACGCCTATCAATTTAAATATAAAAAGCTGATTGTACCTTCTGTTTTTATCGGATACGGAATCCTAAGCCTGACGTCTGATGATCTGAAACAGCTGAACCGTTCCACCCAATATGAAATTGGGGAGCATCAGCCGGATAAAATAAAACTGGATAATTATACCCAATACGTACCTGCAATATTGGTTTATGGATTAAATGCTATTGGACTTAAAGGAAAACATAATTTAAAAGACCGAAGTATTATTTTAGGCACATCACTGTTGATTTCAAGTGCTGTTGTATTACCTACCAAGCATTTGGTAAAAGAAGAACGACCGGATGGTTCTAATAATTTGTCGTTTCCTTCGGGACATACTACAACTGCTTTTACAACAGCACATTTTATGTTTCGGGAATATCAGGATGAAAATATTTGGTTAAGTTTGACTGGTTATCCGATTGCTGTTTTTACGGGAGTTTATCGGATTTTTAATGACAAACATTGGGTAGGTGATGTGGTTGCCGGTGCAGGAATTGGTATTCTCTCTGCAGAAGTTGCTTACTGGTTGTTCCCGAAAGTCAGTCAATTATTTTCAAAAGATCATAGCAAAAATAGTGCTCTTGTATATCCCTTTTATCAAAATAAAACAATGGGATTAGGTTTTTCTTTAAACTTTTAACTTTATAAAAATGAAAAATATATTTAAATTCATTCTCGTTCTCAGCATTGCCTTAGTGGCACTTGTTCTGGAATTTATTCTGAAAGAACCCTATTATGCTAAAATCTTAATTTCGGCAATCGGCATTTTGATGTCCATTGTTCTTCTTAAAGGAATGATCGATGTGATTCGTTCCGGGAATTTTGGAGTGGATATTTTGGCGATTTCTGCCATTGCAGCAACCTTAGCCGTTGGTAATTACTGGGCGGCACTCATTATCCTTATTATGATTACCGGAGGTGATTCGTTGGAAGATTATGCTCAGAAGAAAGCCCGAAAAGATTTAAAATCACTGCTCGATAACACCCCCCGAATTGCCCATAAAAAAACAGGTGACGATTTAGAAGATGTTCCGGTGGATGATATTAAAATCGGCGACCTTATCATCGTAAAACCCAAGGAAATTATTCCCGTGGACGGAATTTTACTGAGTGAAGATGTGCTGCTGGATGAATCTTCGCTCACAGGCGAATCCAAACCGGTCAACAAAACAAAAGGAAACAGCCTATGGTCGGGTTCCGTGAATGGCTCCGGAGCCATTACCATTCAGGTTTCCAAACTCGCCAAAGACAGCCAGTACCAGCAGCTCGTGCAGCTGGTTCATCATTCCGAAAAAGAGCCTGCTCATTTTGTAAGAATGGCGGATCGGTACGCTTTGCCTTTTACCATCGTTGCCTTTTTGATTGCTGGAATTGCTTATTTGATTACCAAAGATCCTAATCGCATTGCTGAAGTGTTGGTGGTGGCTTCACCCTGCCCATTAATTCTTGCAGCTCCCATTGCCTTGATCGCAGGGATGAGCCGTTCCAGCAGAAATGGCGTGGTGATAAAATCCGGAACCGTCATCGAAAAGCTGGACAGAATGAAAGCCATTGCCTTCGATAAAACCGGAACCTTAACCAAAGGCGATCTTATCGTGGACAACATTAACCCGAAAAATCCTTATTCGAAAGACGAACTGATTGATTTTGTAGCCAGCGTGGAACAGCAATCTTCCCACGTTTTGGCGGTTTCGGTGATGAAATATATCGGCGATAAAACGATTCTTCTGGCAACAGATTTAAAGGAAACAGAAGGAAATGGTATTGAAGGAAAAGTTGATGGCAAACTGGTGAAAGTAGGTAAACTAAGTTTTGTAACGGCTGAACCCATTCAAATTAAAACGGAAAAAACCTCGTTGTTTGTTTCGGTGAATGACAAATATGTTGGGGAAATCACCTTTATCGATGAGGTGCGTCCCGAAGCCCGGCAAACCATTGCCCAATTACTAAAAATGGGTATCCAAAAAATTATGATGATTTCCGGCGATAAACAAAGTATTTCTGAAAACATTGCCAAAGAAATTGGCATTACGGAAGTGCACGGTGGCTGTTTGCCTCAAGACAAACTAAAAATCCTGAAAAGTATGCCCGACGAATTTCGCCCGGTTGTAATGGTGGGTGATGGCGTGAACGATGCACCGTCGTTAACCGTTGCCGATGTAGGCATTGCGATGGGTGCTAAAGGATCGAGTGCCGCCAGCGATTCGGCTGATGTGGTGATTTTAAGAGACAATCTGCAAAAAGTGAGTGATACTATTCTCATTTCCAAAGAAACGATGAAGATTGCCCGTCAATCCGTTTTCATTGGCATTGCCGTTTGTACCGTGCTGATGCTGATTGCAGCCTTCGGTGTTTTACCGGCATTGATTGGTGCAGGATTGCAGGAAGTGGTGGATGTGATTTCCATTACCTCGGCATTAAGGGCTTTGAAGGACAGAACGTAACCACAACATTTGTTAATTGTCAGGAAAACCTTCAAAGGTGAGACTGTAATTTGAACTGTGTCAACGGAATAATTCGATAAGATTATTTATATTCAATTATTCAAACGACACGGTCATGAAAGAAAAAGACCCATTTGATTTTTCGTTAGTGTTTGTTTTAAAAAGAACTCAAGAGGGCTTTGCCGTTTTGAACGCTTCAAGGCAGAAGCCATGCAAGGTCTTTACGAAGGTAAAAGTTTGTCTCCCAATGATGGCGTTCTAGCGCCGTTGATGAAGCATCTATTGGAATCGATGATGGATGGCGAACTGGAGAACCACCTGAACGAAGAAAAAGCTTCGGGCAATAGCAACCGGCGCAACGGCAAAACAAAAAAGACAGTCCGGGGTCTCAATACCGGAACTTTTGAGCTTGAAACAGGACGGGATAGGTCAGGAACGTTCGAACCGAAAGTGGTACCAAAAAGACAGTTAATCATTACCGAACAGCTTGAAGGCCAT